>JAABUP010000646.1_pt1 | contig 75098 bp, 58 predicted proteins | sample 5559201 | NCBI WGS metagenome assembly JAABUP01 (sample SAMN10711887, study PRJNA513373) | rock metagenome | isolation source: Antarctica rocks | place: Antarctica | reverse complement strand
ACCGGTACAACCATTTGCTGTAGGGACAATGGAGTAAACAACAGCAATAGGATCAGATGTAGTATTTATTAAAGCTTCAGTAATGGAATTGCTGATTTGTCCGCTTACTGCTGTATTGCTGATTCCTGTAGTTGCCGCTCTGCTCCAGGTAAAAGTCGCGCCGCTTACATTACTTTGAATAGAATAACGCTGAGCTGCACTGTTACAAACAACACCATTTGCAGCACTGGTAACGCCAGGTGTTGGGTTAACGGTTACAGTGTAAGTAAAAGGCGTACTCGTACAACCATTTGCTTCTGGAATGATTGTATAAGCTACCGCAATCGGATCAGATGTAGTATTTATTAATGTTTCTGTAATCGTGCTACTGTTTTGATCATTAACAGCTGTATTACTAATACCTGCTACTTCCGCTCTGCTCCAGCTAAAGGTTGTGCCGCTTATATTACTGGTAATGCTATAGCTTTGAGCTTCATTATTACAAACAACTCCGTTTACTGCACTGGTAATAACAGGTGTTGGGCTAACCATAACCCGATAGTTAAAAGGGTTTCCTGTACAGCCGTTAGAATTAGGAACGATTACATAAGTAACTGAAATGTTTGAAGCTGTTACATTATTTAAAGCTTCTGTTATCGTGTTGCTTGTTTGCCCTGAAACTGCTGTATTGCTAATTCCGCTCACTGCTGCCCTGCTCCAACTAAAGTTAGCACCGCTTACATTGCTGGTAATAGTATAATTAGGGGCCATGTTATTACACGTTATAGCGCTTGCTAAACTGGTGATAGATAATGTTGAGTTAACAGTTACTGTATAAGTAAAAGTTTGACCTATACAAGCATTGGCCTGAGGAATAATTCTATAAGTAACAGCAATCGGAGCTGAAGTTGTATTAACCAAGCTTTCAGTAATGTTGCTGCTTGTTTGTCCGCTTACTGCTGCATTACTAATTCCCGGCGCAGTTGCCCTGCTCCAGCTAAATGTTGCACCGCTTACATCACTTGTAATCGCATAGCTTTGCCGCGTATTGTTACAAATAGAAGCATTTGCCAGGCTGGTAATAGTTGGTGTCGGATTAACACTGACCAGGACGGCAGTTCGGGGGCTGGTGCAATTATTTACTGTGGTTTGTACATAATAAGTAGTGTTTGATGATAAAGTAGGTGTGGTAAAAATAGCACCAGTAGCCTGAAAACTTCCGTTGGCATCATACCAGTTATAAGTGCCGCCAGGGGCAGTAGCGGTAAGCGTAGTAGAGTTTCCGCTACAAATTGTTCTTCCTGCGGCTGTTGGTGCAGCTGGTATATCATTAACGGTTACGAGAACTGTAGTTCGGGAACTAGTACAACCTGCCGCAGAGGTTGCATCAACATAATAAGTGGTGTTTGCTGTTAAAGCAGGTGTGGTAAAAGTAGCACCTGTAGCTTGAAAACTTCCGTTGGCATCATACCAATTGTAAGTGCCGCCTGGGGCAGTGGCTGTTAGTGTAGCAGTTGTGTTTTTACATATTGACGTTCCTGGTGCTGTCGGTGCAGTGGGTGTAGTTGCAGCAGTTACCGTTGCAGTTTGCGTAACAGGCGAACAATTGGCCGTATTATCTGCAACAGTAACGGCATAAGTACCAACAGCAGAAACAGTAATCGAAGAAGTAGTTTGCGAGATCGATTGGCCATCTTTCATCCAGGAATAAGTGTAAGCCGGATTACCGCCTGTAACCGTTGCAGATAAGGTAACAGGATTTCCGTTACAAATAACAGCACTGTTTGGATTTATATTTACAATCAATGGTGGTACGGTATAAACACGTACCATTGCAGACCTGGAAGCCGCACAATTGGAAGTTGTGCCGCTAACCCGGTAATCAATGTATGCAGGAGCACCGGCTCCGGGAGTAACATTAGTACTGGTACAACCCGAAGTACAGCTTAAATAAGAATTATATGCTCCTGTAGCACCGGGATAAATTGAAGTCCAGGTAGTATTGGAAGCAGTTAAGCCGGTAACACTTATCGTTCCGGTGCAACCCTGCCTTAAAGTAATTGGATCAGAGCCTTTTACTGTTGACGAAGCTGTGATCGTATAATTAACACTATTGCCTCCGGGCTTACAAAAAGAAATAATTACATGGGTTAAGCCACTAATACAGGCTGGGGTTCCTATAGGGATTAAAGGGCCGCAATCTGTAGTGTTTGCATCACGTACTGTGTAAAAACTTGCACCAGTTAACTGATCGGCATTAAAATTTAACAGGTCAGAATTAGCGTTTAGGGTAATATTAAAAACAATACAATTATTATCATTACAATAACTTCCGCTTCTTGCTCCGGAATAGGTTTTTGTAATATCAGCGGCAGCAGTTAAATCAACATTAATAAATGTTTGTGCTAATCCTTCAAACCCAGATATAAGTATGAACAAGAATAACAGAAACCAGCTTCTCATCTAAACCATCCTTTTGGTTTAGATAAAGATGCATTAAGGATGAGAGATTCATTGCTTAAGTAAGTTTCAGACATAAATTTCCCTCCTGTCATTTATCCTGTTACATAAAATATAGAATAATAAAATGATCTTTATCAATCCGCAGACCGATAAAAGCCTGTTCGAACATTCAGAATGCGAGCAAGGCCTTTTTTTTTATACGATGTATGGAAAATTTATGTTCAGCAAAATTGCGGGCTTAGATTCTATAGGTTAGGTTGCAGAATTTGAAGTTCTAAGGTTAAGCGGTGCAATCAAATAAATTAAAGGTGGCAGAACCTCTGCAAAACAAGCAGTTTAAAAAGCAGGCAGCAAAACTTACCCGTTTATTGTTGCGGTAACACTAAAATAATTATTTTAGCATCGATGATTTCTTTTCAATCCAAACTTCCGCAAACCGGAACTACTATTTTTTCTGTCATGTCTTCCCTGGCCCAGCAAGCAGGTGCCATCAATTTATCCCAGGGCTTTCCTGATTTTGACTGTCCGCCGGAACTGGTGGAACTGGTGAACAAAGCCATGCAGAAAGGCCATAACCAGTACGCGCCTATGCCCGGCCTTTTATCTTTACGGGAAGCTATTTGTGCCAAAACCGAAGCATTGTACGGTGCTGTTTATCACCCGGAAAACGAAATTACGATCACGGCTGGCGGCACACAGGCTATTTTTACCGCTATTTGTGCAACTGTCCACCCAAATGATGAAGTGATTATTTTTGAACCGGCTTATGATTGCTATGCGCCCGCCATCCAACTGATGGGCGGTGTGGTGAAACGCATGGAACTGGAACCGCCCGACTACCGCATTAACTGGAACATGGTGCGGCGGCTGATCTCTTCCCGTACCAAAATGATCATCCTGAATTCCCCGCATAACCCTACGGGTACAATTTTGCAGGAGGAAGATATCCGCGAGCTGATCACCCTCACGAACAACACCGATATTTTGATTTTAAGCGATGAGGTTTATGAGCATATTATTTTCGACGGACAGCAGCACCGCAGCATGGCGCGCTACCCGGAACTGGCCGAACGCAGCCTGACCGTTGCTTCTTTTGGCAAGCTGTTTCATATCACCGGCTGGAAAGTGGGTTATTGCATGGCTCCGGCCTGGCTGATGAACGAGTTCCGTAAAATCCACCAGTTCAACGTTTTTTCGGTAAATACGCCAATGCAACACGCGCTTGCCGATTTTATGCTGATAAAAGAAGCATACCTCGGCCTGTCGGGATTTTATCAGCAGAAACGGGATTATTTCCGCGCCGGCCTAAAAAGCTCGCGTTTGAAACTGCTGCCCTGCGCCGGTTCTTATTTTCAATCTATCGATTACAGTGATATTTCCGAAGAAAACGATTTATTTTTTGCCAAACGGCTCATCAGCGAAGTTGGCGTAGCTGCCGTACCTAATTCTGCTTTTTATTCTAAAAAAACAGATTTTGGGATCCTGCGGTTTTGTTTCGCCAAAAAGCAAGAAACGCTGGAGAAAGCCGTTGAACAATTGTCTAAAGTATGATCTTCTTAAAAATTTGCCCAAATCAGCGATGAAAATTATGGAAAATTTAAAAATTACTGTTTTTCAGGGATATTTATTTTGGGAGAACGTAGATCAGAACCTGAAAAATATTGCGCTGCGCCTGTCTTCCGGTATCCGCGAAAATACGGAACTGATTATCCTGCCGGAGATGTTCAACACTGGTTTTACCATGAACACGGCTTTGGCCGAACCTATGAACGGTAAAACGATGGCCTGGATGGCGCAAATTGCCCAAAAATATAAATGTGTGGTAACGGGCAGCCTCATGATCGGCGAAAATGGCAATTGCTACAACCGCTTGATCTGGATGCTGCCGGACGGTTCTTTTTCAAAGTATGACAAGCGGCATTTGTTTGCAATGGGAAAAGAGCATGAAAAATTTACAGCCGGAACGGAAAGGCTGATCGTAGAACTGAAAGGCTGGAAAATTTGCCCGATGATCTGTTACGACCTGCGTTTTCCGGTTTGGATGAGAAACCTGGATGGTGTTTATGACCTGCTGATTGTGGTAGCCAACTGGCCCGAAAAACGCGCCTTGCACTGGCGCACATTGATACCGGCGCGGGCAGTAGAAAACCAGGCTTATGTAATTGCCGTGAACCGAGTGGGTTATGATGGCAACGAGGTTTATCATTCCGGCGATTCTTCCTGCATCGGTCCCGGCGGCAATGTGGTTTATTATAAACGGGACGAGGAAGATGTTTATACATTTTCTATTTCCGCAGAAGAACTGGCCAAAAACAGGCGGTTGTTTCCGTTTTTGCAGGATGCGGATTTATTTGAGCTGAAAGCCTCACCCCGGCCTGCTGCGGGGGAGAAGGAGTAAGAACTGACCTGGCGCAACTGCTTCATCCTTTTTATTGAAGAAAATCTAAATCAAATTACAACACCAATAATATACCGGTAAAAGAAGCATCGGCATAAATTTTGATTTTGCTTCGGTTAATTGAATAAAACCTGTGTCAGCGGAATATCGTAAACGATGGTTTACAGGGGAAATTTACACTTGCACCGCTGATAAAAAACACTGTAAGTTTACCGCCTGAATGGAAACCGACCACCTGAATTTGACAGCTACTTCTTACAAGCAAAAATGGACAGCAGAATGGAAGCTCTCAGCATTTAGAAAAAGGCTTTTTACTGTGCTGTTTACGCTGCTGCTGGTATTGTTGATCAACCCGTTCTTTTTTAACCACATCCAACACAGAAATGGCATCGAACTGAACGACTGGCTCCTGAATTTTATGCCGCAGCATGATGTTTCGATGCCGGTTTTCTGCATTTTGTGGAGCATGGTCATCCTGGCTTTCTGGCGCGCCGTACAGGAACCGCGCTTTCTGATCGTTTTCGGCTGGACGTATCTGCTGCTGGCCGTTACCCGGATCATCAGCATCAGTTTGGTCCCGCTCAACCTGCCAAAAGGCCTCATCAGCCTGCACGATCCCATTATCAATCTTTTTTATGGCAACCAACTCATCACCAAAGATTTATTTTATTCCGGCCACACGGCCACCATGTTCCTTATTTTTTTGTGTTTGAAAAATAAGTACGACAAGGCATATGCACTGTTTTCCACCGTTGCCATAGCGGTTTTATTACTGGTTCAACACGCTCATTATACAATAGATGTTGTGGCGGCACCGTTCTTCACCTACTTGCTTTATATGCTGTCGAAAAAAATTACGGACTATTGAAGCTGTTTTTACCTGTCTTATTTCAAAGATGAATGTAAAAATAACACGATGGAAATTAAGATTTAACACAATAAACCAAAATTAAGTAGATTTGAAATCTTTAATTAACCCGGCTTATCTTATCGGCAAACAAAAATTCCAGTAAAATAGCAGTTCAGGTTTTTAATTATATCCAATAAGAACAAAATGATAAAACTTGCATGTCCGGATTTTACACTTGGAGAAAAACTAACCCCAGAACAATTAAGTTTTTTTGATAAAAACGGGGTAATCGTTTTCAGGAATTTCATTAATAAAAACACGGTTGAAGACCTTTTGAAAGAGATCAATACCTTGCAGCAAACCTGGATTTCCGAAGGCCGTGAAAAAGTAAACGGGACACCTTTGAAGTTTGGCAAAGATGAAAACGACCAGAAAATTATCCAGCGCCTTTGCTTTTCCTCTTTGCACAACCATGTTTTACACGAATTTTTGCAGGATCCACGCTTTCAGGCTTTGCCGGAACTGGTAGCACCTTACGAAGGCCGCATTGGCGAGAATGAAAAAGACGGCCTTGTAGTCAATCAATATATCAGGACGCCCGACAGCAGTTTTTCGCAAATGGGCTGGCATACCGATAGCCCGCGGGATATTTTCCTTGGCCAACGAATTATGCCCATGCTGAACGTCGGGATCCATCTGGATGATTGCCCGGCAGAAAACGGCGGCCTGCGGTTTCTCACCGGCACCCACAAACAAGGGATCTTAAAACTACTTTTTGCAAAGAAATACTTTGTCGATAATCAGCCTGATCCGCAGGAAACCGGATTGGACATAACTGCCGGCGACCTTACCATTCATGACGGCCGCCTGTGGCACCGCGTGCAGCAATCGCCTTATACCGGGCTGAAAAGCAAACGCCGCGTGATGTATATCCCCATCATTACCGGTAAATGTATCCTGAAACATGAAAAAAGCAAAACACCTTTTTACCATCATTTTATTTCTAAAGTGAAGTTTTAATTTTTGATTTTTATACGGAGGGCTGGCTCAAAACCAGCCATTTTTAATTTTATACAAAATGGCTTACGCATTAATTACCGGTGCCAGCAAAGGTATTGGCAAAGCTATCGCAATAGAACTTGCTTCACGCAAAACAGATGTGTTATTAGTTGCCCGCTCTGCCGAAAATCTGCAACATCTGGCTGACGAACTTGGCAAAAAATATGACATAAAAACAGCATATCTTGCCCTAGATTTATCCGCAGAAAACGCGGCACAACAGGTTTTTGACTGGTGCCGGAAAGAGAACTTCAGCATAAATATTTTAGTAAATAATGCCGGCTACGGTTTAAGCGGAAAATTTGACAAGTATACGCTTGAAGAAAACCTGAACATGCTGCAGCTGAATACGATGGTTCCGGTTGCATTGACGCAACTGTTTTTACCACAGCTTTTATCGCAACCTAAAGCTTATATTTTGAACACGGCCAGCTCGGCGGCTTATCAATCTGTTCCGGGCTTGTCTTTATATGCCGCTACCAAAGCTTTTTTGCTGAGTTTTAGCCGTGGTTTGCATCAGGAGTTAAGAACTACAACTGTTTCTGTTACCTGTGTTTCCCCGGGCGCCACCGATACCGATTTTGTTGTCAGGGCGCAGCTTGGGCCCAAAGGATTAAAGGCTGCCCAACAAGTAAATATGACACCGGAAGCCGTGGCGAAAATTGCGGTAAAAGCTATGTTCCGCAGGAAACCGGAAGTGATAGCCGGAACGATAAACAAGGCAGGCATATTCATGGCCTGGCTGCTGCCGAAAGGATTGGTGGAACGTACTGCAATGAAAATTTATCAATGAAAACTTCGTCTCATTTTTTGGGCCGATGCTTCTTTTATCGTGCATTTATTAGAAACAACTTTAAGGTTGATGCGTTCTTCTCAAACATAACTTTAAATCTATTTTTATGAGCCAACACGAGAACCAACTTTTAAATGATCAGTCGGATGATTTGAAAAATAATCCTAACCAAAATCAAAACAAAGTAGTTTGGGACGGAGGAAGTTACAGCAACAAGCCGACTACGGAAGCTGACGTAGCAAATAACGATGACATTGAACATGGCGACCACGGCACCACAACCATGAGCCCGACCAACGATTTGCCGGAAGAAGCAGATAAAAGAGCAGATGTAATTGAGGACAACAAAGACGATGACGACGATTTTGATGATACTGTTGGCGAAGATGACCTGGACGACGAAGACGGTTTTAACGCCAACAGCGATGACCCAACGGAACGGGAATTGACCAAAACCTGGATCGGAAATGAAAAAACCGTCCACGAGGCTGGTGCCAAAGGAATGGAAGGCGAACCGATGGGCGGACAAAATTTTGGGACTACTGAGCTGGAACAAAAGAACAACAGAGATGCCAGCGACAGCGAACACCACAGTTTGGGGTTAGGAAATTCTGCTTTGAACCAGCCGAGTGAAGAAATTTCCAATCCGCCGGAAATAGAAGAAGGTGGAGAACATCCTGACCGAAAGAAAATGGATGACTAAATGATATATTGATTTTTTATTAGTATCAGTTTATATAATTTTTAAAAGTATCAGTTTATATAAGAATTATAGGTGTAAAAAGAGCAATGTCTGATTTTGGCATTGCTCTTTTTGTTAAAGCCTCACCGCAGACGTTTTTAAAGCCTCACCCCGGCCCTCTCCAGGGGAGAGGGAGCTAAAACCGGACAAAATTCAAGTCCAAATCAGCCTTCCCAGCTATCCAACAACCTTAAAATTAAAACGATTTGGCCGGTATGATAACTTAAGTGGTCTATGATCAATATCGCTTCCCTCAATAAATCCTGGCCGTCCCCATAGTCAAAAGGTTTCAGTAAATCCTGTTGTCCATCCGTAATCAAAGCTGTAAAACCAGCTAAGCTTTTTCGGATTTCCTGCAACGAATTTTCCCATTCCTGCTCGCTTGCCGGTGCAGTTTCTTTAGGCCAATAACCTTCGGGCCATTTCATAGGCTTGTAATTTCGGTTTTCAGAAAAATCCAGAATATCCTGCTGAGTGATGCGGATGTGATCTACCAATTGCCAAATGGTGTAAGGCAGATGAGGTAATTTAACACCTCTGTTTTTTTCATTTATCTGATTTAATACTTCCTCCAGATTAATGTGGGCATTGCTTTTTTGCAGCAGTTCTGATAGTTGCTGTTTGATTGATCGATCGTTCATGGTTTAATATTGGGTAAAACTTAATTTAAGGATAACATGCCAGAAAACATGGCTAAAACAATTGCAACGGTTTCTCTATAAACTGCGGCCTTTTCAATTGCAAACCCAGTTCCAGATTGAGCCGCTGGATGAAGTAATCTGCCAGTTTAGGTTCAGCAACCGTTTGCTGCAAATGCACAAACAAAAATAAATATTCCAAGCCCTGCTGCTGCCAGCTTTTAATCCGTTCCACCCAATCATCCGCACGTTGGAAATTTGTTGGATGTGCGTGATTGCCAACAAAACGGATAAAAACAGACCGTGTTGGCAAGTGCATATGCACCGCATCCCTCCTGCCTGCTGCGTCTGTAATGACGGCACCAATATTTAAACTTCGGAACATGGAGAAAATCTTTTCCTGCCATTGCTTGTCCGAAAACCATCGCTCATGCCGTAACTCCACAAAAACCTGCACCTCCTTTGGCAATTGCTTTAAATAAGATTCCAATTCCGTAAAACGTTCGGGGCCGAAATACTCGCTTAATTGTAAAAATAACGGACCTAATTTCCCGCCAAAAGCTAAAACACCTTCGTAAAAGGTAGTTGTTAATTCATACGCAGCTTTTAAAGAGGATACATGACTGATTTGCTTTGGAAACTTCGGGCAAAACAAAAAACCGGGGTTTGCAGCTACCCTTTCTTTCCATTTGGCAATCGTTTCTGCGTTGTAAACCTGGTAAAAAGTAGCGTTCAGTTCCATACAATCAAACTGTTTGGCATAAGCTTCCCAAAACTTGCTTTCTTTAGTTCCCGGTGGATAAACCTCTCCTACCCAATCTTTAGTTCCCCAGGTAACACATCCTACATGCACCTGCAATGCTTGCTTCGGTTTACTATTTAAAGTATCTGTTGTAAACGCCGGATCGGAAGGCAAAGTAAAATCAACAGAAGGTAATTCATGCAAGGCAACTTTTCCAAATTCCATTTTTCAATATAGATAAAATACTTCTTTTATAGGGTAAAATTTAATGAAACAGACTTATGATCTTAAAAGAAACTAATCAATCAGCATTTTCTGTATAACATCCTTTATAGCTGTGATTTCCTCAACAGAGAGATTTCCTATTTTAGAACCAACACGAACCTTGTCAACAACTTTTATTTGATCGGTAGCTATTGAACCTTTCCGGCCAGCAACCATACACATTATACGCCAGGGATAGTTTTTAATAGTAGAAGTTATTGGAACAATAATCAGGGTACGAAGAAATTGGTTCATTTCATTAGGGCTTACCACTACGCAAGGCCGGTTTTTAGCCATTTCACTCCCTTGGTTTGGATCTAATGAAATCCAATAAACTTCATATTGCTGTATATCCTTTACCATGTCCATTCTTCTTTGTCGAACTCATTTGGAAAATCCCCCAATAAAAGTCCATCATCTGCTGCTGCATGCATTTGCTTTGCTGCTTCTGCCCATCCTTGGCGTGGATCTGGTTTGATAATGAGGTTCCCATCCTGAATTTCAACCTGAACAGTAGATTTGAAAGATAAATTTAACTGACGTAAAAGCAATGCAGGAAGGATTATTCCCTGGCTGTTACCGATATTGATAATATTTGTTTTCATAATGTTATTACTATTAATATTTAATAAAAGTAAATATACCTTTAAACGTTATAACATCAGGCATAGCCAAATATTATTTGTAAAAGTTTAAAATTTAATGTAGAAGCTGATGCTTTAATTTGTTTGGGTTTTATTTGGTAGTTAATAGATATAGAACTTGTTTAAATTTCTATCATAAATTTTATGATACTTCTTTTATCCCTATAAATTTTTTATCATGTATTAAACCGATACAAGAAGTACACGGGTTTAACGGTTTTTAGGTGGTAAAAGAAGCATCGGAAATTTTGAATAAAATTTAAACAAGCTCTTATTTGATGCTTTTTTTATTTCCAATCCAATTTCACTAATTCTACGCCTTGTCGTTCCAGCAAAATTTTTAGTTTCAGGGTTCCGGTTTTGGTTGATAAAGTTTCCGTATTGACCGCCGTTTGCAGCATTCCGGCTTTTTCTAATTGTGCAATTTGTGCTACTGTTGGTTTTTGCGGCGATCCCATTTTTTTCCATAGGTTGTAAGAATTGCTATGGTTTTGATCGATCAAAAACCGCGTCACCTGAACTGTTTTTGCAGGCAAGCCATTTAAGTTGAGGTTAACCGGCGTTGCAGCATCAAGGCGGTCATCGTCATGATAATTCCAAACCATTACGGCGGCTGTATTTTCAGCCTTTGTAGCCAGTCCGCCAATATCGGTTTGATTCCGGACACTCGAATCCAATACTGTTTTTACCGGGTAAAATTGGGTGCCGGTTACTGTAGCCCGGTTTCCCTTCATCTTCCCAAACATCCGGAAAACATTTAAAACCGGTTTGTCCACACCGTTGGTGGCCAGATCGCGGAAACCGGCAAACCAGGGCTGACCTTCAAACTCAAACGACCAGGAAACGGCCCCTTTAAAATTTACCTCGTATTGATCGGCCAACAAATATTCCCTGGCAAAAGAAGCAGCGGTATAACTGGAAAACATAGTGCCGTTGCGATAAGCGTTTTCCGGGTTCGTTTGCATGCCGCAAGCTGCGCAGCCTTCCGGGTCAGATTCGCCAATAATGACCGGCAAATTTTTAGTTTGAGGATAAGACTTTACAATTTTAAACCCGGTTTCAATATCGCGCAGTTGTGTACTCATGTTCATCCTAACCGCTCCGTTAACAATTCTTGGCGAACCCTTGGCATGGAACAAAACCACATCCAGCGGCGATCCGATTTTGCCGGTTACAAAGTTAGTGTCCGAAATGCAATGCTGTATAAATCCGCGTAAAAACCTGCTTCCGCCTGCCCCGCCTGTGCCTGCTACATCCGGTCCGCCAATTTTGGCAGTTGGCAGCGCGCGTTTTAAGCCATCAGCGGCATAATCGTAAAGCTTATAAAACTCCGGAACGGTACCTTTCCAGTAATCTCCGTTGGGTTCGTTCCAAACTTCCCAATACCAGCTTTCTACTTCTTTTTGCCCGTATCTTTTTACACAATGTTTTACCCATTGGTAAACCAGCTCGTCCCATTTCTGGTAATCTTTTGGCGGATAAGCCCAGCCGGTGATAATTTCTTTATAAGGGTGGCCGGGCTGCCAGTAGTGCCGGTAAGGTTTGGGATGCGTGGACAAAGCTTCGGGCATAAAACCAATTTGTGCCAAAGGTTTCATGCCGCGTTTGATATAAGCATCAAAAATGCGGTCAACAATTGTCCAACTGTAAACCGGCTTGCCGCTTTTATCTTCCGTATAAATATTGGTCGAGCCCCATTTTAAAGCCGCCGTTCCATCACCGGAAGTTAAAAGATTATGTGTGCGCAGGTAAACCGGGACCGGACTTAAAGCAGAAAGCTCTGTCAACAGCTTCTGTCCGTCTTTCATATAAGCATAGTTGGGCTCATCGTTTCCAAACCACGCCCAAACGGGTTTCATCGGCACGGTTTCTTTATTGAAATCGACATCAATGGAAACTGGTTTTACAGTCTGCGCGGCCACCCGAAAAAAACAGGAAAGCAGCAAAGCCAGGCAGCAAATTTTTTTTACAAATTCCTTCATTTAGGTTAGATTAGGTTTTAGCTATTGCGGTTTTTAATGTTGAAAATACTTCAACGCTAAGTTGCGCATTGTTTTGCTCTGTTGCCAGCTTTGTTCAATTTCTACCGATGCAGCAGCCTTAACAATATCAGCTTTGAGTTAATTATTTTTTTAGGCTGAAGCTGATCCCGGAACTTATCTGCAACAATTTTTCTATTTATACAAATTTCTGATTATGAACAGAATATACTGTTTTTATCACCCTAAAACCGGAATGTAATTTTTGGCTGTCCGGTTTATAACCGGGGAAAATTATCACCGAAACTTGCCTTAGTAAAACACGTACAACCTTGTTTGAACTTTTTAAAGCCGGCGAAGGTATGAAGCAATTTTACTATATTCTGCAAAAAGGACTATTTGTAATTGCGTTCCTTACGCTTAGTTCAACCCTTGCAAAAGCACAAACTTTAACGTTAGGTGCAGTTGATGCCGGGCCTTATACGCCGGGTTCGAGCATTGCTGTGCCGTTTAATATCAATACCGCTAGCGGCTGCATCAATCACAGCAATGTTTTTAACCTGTATATTTCATCTGTTCCCGGGGGTACGCCCAATACACTGATAGGCACATACACCAGCTTTTACGCAGCTTTTGTAAACGGAACGATACCAGCAGGTTTAGCGCTCGGTAGTTATAACCTGGCTATTAAATCAACTGATCCTGTAGCTACTTCCTCAACCGCCACTATCAATATTGCTGCAGGAACCGCTATTCAGGCAGCGATAGACGGATCTAGCATCAATAGTGATAATCCACAGGTTTTCGGGGATTGTTCCGGCAATAGTTCTAATTATTCTTTTATCAATACTTCTACTTCCGGCTCCAGTGTAACTGCAAATTTTCGTAATGAAGTCAGCAAAACTAATGAAGGTACGTTTACCTTGAACCCAAGTACTTCTTTTAGTGCCAACAATGCCAATTATACGATCTTGGTAAAGGCAACCAATAACGGCAATGAAGGCACAAAAGCTTATCAATTGATCAACAACAAATTAAATACAAGTTTTGGTACGACCGGTACCAACACGGTTTGTTTAACGGGAGGGCAAGGGCAATTGAGCTACACCGTTGATTATACTTCGCCAAATGGTATCGAGTATAATTATCCGGGCAATTTATATATTGTGGACTGGGGTGACGGCTCTCAGCAGGGCATTTATTCTTTGTGCGAAATAATTAACCTGAACGGACGGTTGACACATGCTTACACCCAAAGTTCATGCGGCAGCAGCGCAGGCAACCAGACCAACAGTTTTCAGGTAAATATCCGGGTTGGAAGCCCATTTTGCGGTCAGGTTGGCTCGCCAATTACCAGTTATGCTAAAGTTGTTCGCCCCCCAACGAACAGTTTCACCAGCCCCAGAAGTGCCTGCTTAAATCAGCCGGTTACTTTTAACAACACATCAGATCCAGGGCAGGACGCTTCCAGTTCAAATTGTATAAACAACAACGCTAAGTATTCCTGGTATATTGACGGGGCTCTTATTGCGGTAAATCAACCGGGCAGCACTTCGTTTACCTATACTTTTACCACGTCTGGCACACACGTGATCAAGTTGCAGTTACAATCCCAAAGTGGTAGTGTTTGTAGTGCTTCTGATGTAACTACTACCATTTGCATTCTTAATAAACCACAACCTCAATTTACTTTAGCTGCCACCACCATTTGCAGCAGTGATATTGTTGTACCTACAGATCATTCGATCACTGATCAAAGCTGTAGCAATATCCCTGAAAATAATGTTTATAATTGGAGTGTAACGGGTCCTGGAGCTACTGTTTTTGTCGGTGGAACTACTTCAAAAAGCACACAGCCACATATCCAGTTTTCTACACCGGGGATTTATACGATCACTTTATCTATTAGTACCGAAACTTGTGGGGCGGTAAGTACCTCTCAAACCATTACCGTAAATACGGCCCCAACGGTTTCTTTATCGCCCAATAAAGATTACTGCGGCACTAACCAAACGCTTACTTTTGCCAATAATGCCGGTGCCACACAAACACTTTTCACCGGAACAACAACTGACCAAGCTAATACTTATAGCTGGACGGTAACGGGGGGTAATTATAGTTACCAGAATGGAACCAACGCCAGCTCAAAATATCCGCAGATATTATTTACAGATTTTGCAACTTATACCATTACTGCTACACAAACCAATAATTGCGGTACGAACAGTGATACCCAGCAGATTACCTTTTTGCAATCGCCTACCGTAAATGCCGGGCCAGACCAAACCATTTGCCCTGCGGATGTTGTGCAACTGGCTGGTACAATCTCCAACCCTCAACCACAGAGCTACCAATGGGTTGGCGGAAACGGAACATTTTCTCCGGGGAGAACTTCTTTAAACGCTACCTATACGCCTACTTCTGCTGAGGTTGATGCCGGTCAGGTCAGGTTAACTTTAACGGCAATAACGGGTTATCCTTCGCCTTGTGATCAGCTTTGGGATGAAGTGATTATTACGATCAATCCGCGTAACTCCATTACCAATGCTTCAAATCAAATTATTTGTACGGGAGATAACTTTAACTATCATCCAACGGCACAAGTTGCCGGAAGTACGTTTACCTGGACTTCTACCGTAACCAGCGGAAGTATTAGCGGAAATACAGCAAGCGGTTCCGGAGATATTAATGATGTACTGACTAATTCTAATGCAACCAGCAACGGAACAGTAACTTACACCATTACACCAATTAATACCAATAATAATATTAGCTGTCCGGGTACTTCTTACAGCTTTACCGTTACGGTACGGCCGCGCCCGATTGTTACGGTTAGCCCAACTGCAACTACCGTTTGTAGCGGTCAACAGATCAACATTGGCCTTTCTTCCAATATTTCCGGGACTACTTTTAAATGGACGAGCACAGCTTCAAACGGTATTTCCGGCAATACCAACCAAACTGCCATAAATACGACCGGCATTACGGATGGTTTGTACAATGCTTCGGCCACTACTACAGGTTCGGTTACTTATGCCATTACGCCTGTCGGCCCCGCCCCTACCAAATGCGAAGGCGCCCCTGTTACGGTTACCATCAATGTGCTGCCTTTGCCGGTAGTGGCCAATGCCGGTGCTGATGACGCCATTTGTGCTTTGCCAAATTATACTTTAAACGGTAATGATCCAGGAATATCTACTGGTACTTGGACTTTGATGTCTGGCCCGGCAGGCGCAACTTTTGCCAACGCTAACCAGTACAATACGGTAGTAAATGGTTTACAGGCGGGCAATATTTATACTTTCCGCTGGACGATCACTGGTGCTGCACCTTGTAATGCTACCTATGATGAAGTATCCATCAACAACCTTTCGCCCTTAAACAATACTATCAGCTTTACAGCACCTGCAGTTTGTTACGGACAAACAGTTACCGTAACCGGCGACCAGTCAACCGGCGGCACCGGAACCTACGTTTACAGTTGGGAAAGCAGTGCCGATGGCAGCACCAACTGGACAACCATTAACGGCCAGAACAGCCCGGACTACTCTTTTACCGGGACGCAAAGTATTTACGTGAGAAGGACAGTTAATTCAACGCCTTGCTCCAGTATCAGTCAGCCTGTTCATGTGGTTGTTCAGCAGGCCATTAATGCCAATACCATTACTGCCAATCAGTTGATTTGCTACAACACTATGCCTTCTTTATTAAACGGCAGCACACCGGGCGGTGCCGATGGCAACTACAGCTACCAGTGGCAAAGCAGCGTTGATAACGGTGCCAACTGGAATACCATCAGCGGTGCTACAAACATCGGTTACCAGCCGGTTGCCTTAACCGCAACCACACAATTTCAACGGATCGTAACTACGGCACTTTGCACCAATGCGCAGCAAAGCATCAGCAATATGGTAACCATTACGGTAAATCCACAAAACACCAACACGGTTACCAGTGATGCCGCCAGACCGATTTGCACAGGCGCAACTTTAAATTATCATATTACGGCACGGGATGCCAATACTTCTTTTACCTGGGTTTCTTCAGCGTCTGGTTCGGTTAACGGTAACACGGCCAGAGGTTCTGGTGATATTAGTGATCCACTTGTCAACTCAGACCCGAACAATAACGGTACGGTTACTTACACCATTACGCCTGTTGATAACAATAACTGTCTTGGCGTACCTTTTACTTTAACGGTTACGGTAACGCCACTGCCCATCATTACGCTTAACCGGCCAGGCAATACCATTTGCAGCGGACAACTAACGGATATTAGTTTTACTTCCAATTTAAATAGGACAAGTTTTAAATGGACGAGTACGGCTTCTGCCGGTATTTCTGGCAGCACCAATCAGCCTACTCCTGTTAGTGCTACCAGTATCAATGATGCTTTAAATAATTCTTCAGGAACAACATCTGGCACAGTTACTTATACCATTACGCCAGTTAGCGCTACGGGTTGCGAAGGTGCGCCTGCAACCGTTACCATTACCGTGCAGCCTTTACCAGTAGTTGCAAATGCAGGACCGGACGACCAAACTTGCAGTACAACCAGCTATCCGTTAAGAGGGAATGACCCGGGAAATTCTTCGGGCAACTGGTCGATTGTCTCCGGACAAACTGGTGTAGCTTTTGCTAATGCTGCACAATATAACACCTCGGTAAACGGCTTGCAACCTGGGCAAAACTATGTTTTCCGCTGGACAATCACCGGTGCTGCCCAATGTGCGATATCGTCAGATGATGTGATTATCAATGATCTTTCGGACCTGACCAATAACATCAGCTTTGGCAGCCCGGCTATTTGTTACGGACAAACTATAACGATTACCGGCGACCAGGCAACCGGCGGCAACAACAGCTATTTGTACACCTGGCAAAGCAGTACTGATGGTGCTTCCTGGAATACCATTGCCGGGCAAACTGCGCAAAACCTTTCTGTTACATTAACCGCCTCAACTTATTTCCAGAGGATTGTAACTTCCGGCCCTTGCGTTAAAACCAGTAACAGCGTTTATGTGGTTGTACAGCCTCAGTTGGCAGCCAATTCCATCACGGCAAACCAATTGATCTGCTACAACACCACACCTACTGTTTTAACCGGAAGCACACCTACCGGCGGCGATGGCAACTACCTTTACCAATGGCAGAAAAGTGAAGATAACGGTGCAAACTGGCTCAGCATTACCAGTGCCAATGGTATAGATTATCAACCTACTGCCCTCACAGTTACTACACAATTCCGCAGGGTTGTGAGTACGGCACTTTGCAACGGCGCGCAGCAAAACAGCAGCAATGCGGTCATCATCAACGTAAAACCTCAAAACACCAACACCGTTACCAGCGATGCCAGCAGGATCATCTGTACCGGAACAACTTTCAGCTATCATCCAACGGCGCAACAAAACAATACTTCTTTTACCTGGGTTTCTTCAGCGTCAGCTTCCATCAGCGGTAATACGCCAATTGGTTCTGGCGATATACATGATCCTTTAATTAACAACGATCCGAACAACAACGGAACGGTTACTTATACCATCACCCCGATCAACAACAATTGTCCGGGTACGCCTTTTACTTTAACGGTTACTGTAACGCCAATTCCACGCGTTATCATCACCAACAACGGAAATCAGATTTGCAGCGGAAACCCGACCGGCATCACTTTTACCACCAATACGCCGGGCGTTTTACTAAAATGGACTTTTGATCCTGTACAGAGAATTTATGGCATGAACAACCAATATCCGGTAATTGCTACGCGGATTGATGACATCCTGAGTTCCGATCTGACTACTGCTGTAACAATTGTTTACCACATTACGCCAGTTAGTCCGGGCGGCTGCGAAGGCCCGACAGTAGATGCAACAGTTACCGTATTGCCGCAACCTATTCCGGCTCATGCCGGCCCGGACGAGCAAATCTGCAGTACCAATAACTATACTTTTAAAGGAAATGACCCTGCCCCTTCTACCGGAAAATGGACGTTGACTTCCGGCCAGTTGGGCATTGGTTTTGAAGATGCCTCCAAATACAATACAACAGTAAACGGTTTGCAAGCCGGGCAGAATTATACGTTCCGATGGACGATCACCAGTCCGGGAAATTGTAATTCTTCTGCGGATGAAGTGGTTATTAATGATTTGAACAGCCTCACCAATACCATCAGTTACGCCAATCCTGCAGTTTGCTACGGACAAACCATCACCGTAACCGGCCAGCAGCCAACCGGCGGGACCGGAAGCTTCGTTTATAGCTGGGAAAGCAGTGCCGATAACATTACCTGGACTGCGGTGAGCGGCCAAAGCAATGCTGATTTTTCCTTCACCGGGACACAAAGTATTTATGTGAGAAGGATCGTGAATTCCGGCCCTTGCAGCAGCAGCAGCCAGCCGGTTTTCATCACCGTACAACAGCCGATCAGCAATAATACCGTGGCCAGCGATCAGGAAGTTTGCTACAACAACGCACCAAAACTACTGACCGGAAGTACGCCTGCCGGTGCCGACAGCCGCTATCTCTACCAATGGCAAAGCAGTACCGATAACGGTGCCACCTGGACAAATATCCAGGGTGCCAGCACAGTGGATTATCAGGTAAATAACTTAACTGTTACGACTGTTTTCCGCCGGGTTGTTACCTCAGCTTTATGTACCGGGCCGCAGCAAAGCATCAGCAATGTCATTAATATTATGGTGAACCCGCTGGCAAATGCAACCTACACTTATACCAGCGATCTGGGTTGTATCCCGTTTGTGATCAACGCGCAAAACATCAAGGCAACGGCAGCGGCCGGCAACAATACCTATACCTGGTATGCAGATGGCGTGTTCATCGGCAGCGGCTTTGCTTTCCCCGGTTATACCATTCAGGCTGATGATGCGCACGTGGTAATTAAACTGGTGGCGACCAGCAGGTACGGTTGTCTCGATGCTTCTTTTACCCATACTTTTTCTACGATAAAAGAAGTAACAGCCGGTTTCACACAGAACCAGACCAAAGGCTGCGGCCCGCTGACAGTAAATTTCAGCAATACTTCCGCTCCGCAAAACGCTGCCACTTATACCTGGAATTTCGGCAACGGAAGCACTTCTACTTTAGCCAATCCAAACCCGGTTACGTTCCTGCCGCGCCCTGACGGCAAAGACACCACTTATACCGTTATGCTGAAAGCTTTGACAGCCTGCGGCATCCGCACGGCCACTTCTACCGTAACGGTCCGGCCAAAACCGACTTCCATTTTCACGCCGGACAAAACGATTGGCTGCTCTCCGCTGACGGTCAACTTCAACAATACTTCTCCCGGAACCAACAACACGTACACCTATGATTTCGGGGATAGCCAAACCTTGGTTACTACTGATAACCAAGCCGTAAACCACACTTATACAGCTTTGGCCAACAAAGTTTTTACCGTTAAAATGACTGCCCAAAACGAATGCGGCACCAGCGTAACGCAATACAATATCCGCATCTCGCCCAACACGGTTTTGCCGCAATTGGTAGTTAACGGCGATCAGAAAGCTGGTTGCGCGCCTTGGACAGTCCAGTTTCACAACAACACCAAGGGCGGCACTTATTTTACTTATGATTTTGGCGACGGTACCACTTTATCGTCTCTGAACGCACCGGAAGTAGTGAGCCACACTTTCCTGAAAGACGGCATTTTCAACGTAAAAATGACCGCAACCAACGGCTGTTCGGATACTTCTGTTTACCAGGCCATCACGGTTTATCCGCAGCCGCTCACCAACTTTACTTCGGATGTGCAAACCGGTTGTACGCAACTGACGGTCAACTTTACCAACAAAACTGCCGGCAACAATACCTACTTTTGGGATTTTGGGGATGGCAGCACTTCCTCCGCAGCCAATCCAACACATATTTTTACGGCCCGGAACACGCCTTTTACCATCAGTTTAATTGCCAGAAACCTGCTGAACTGCCCGGACACAATGGTGCTGAAAAACTATATCAAAGTGAATATCCCGCCGAAAGCAGCCTTTATGGCGAGGCCAGACAGTGTGATCGTTTATCCGCATTACAGTTTTTCTTTTGCAGATAAAAGTACAAACACACCGATTTTGTGGAAGTGGAGCTTTGGCGACGGCAGCAATTCCGGCAAGCAAAACCCGGAACATACCTACCGGGACACAGGGTTGTACAAAGTGAAATTAGTGGTTTACAGCTTGCAGGGCTGTGCCGATTCTATCATGCATACCGTACAAATTACCGGTGTTCCGGGACAGCTTTTTGTGCCGAATGCCTTTATGCCGGGCAGTAAATTTGAGGAACTGCGGACTTTTAAAGTAAAAGGTTCGGGCATTAAAACCTGGCGGATGCGCGTATTTAACAAATGGGGACAAGTAATTTGGGAATCCACAAAACTAACTGCCCGTGGCGAACCGGCCGAAGGCTGGGACGGTATGATGGGTGGCGCAGCGGCACCGCAAGGCGTGTATGTTTGGCAGGTTGAAGCCAAATACCTGAACGGCGGCGACTGGGAAGGCATGAGCTACCGTGGCAGCGCACCAAGTAGAACCGGGGTTATCCATTTGATACAATAGTATTTGAGGTATGAGGTTTTAGGTTGATAAAAGAAGTATTGATTTTAAATTCAATGCTTCTTTTATCAACCTTTTTTTGTGGATTAAAAGATTATAATTAGAAAGATTAACAGTCCAACAGGATTAAAAATCCTTAGCTCAAAGGAGCAAGCTCGGACGTATAATCGCGGTTGCCACTAAACGAGGTTTGGATATCGCGTCGCGTGGCGTAAAGTTGCCGGGCAACTGGGGTTTAATAAAGGACAGATGTTTACATTTGTTAATTATGTTGAAATTTTTAAAGAATTATTTAGAAGCAAGACGGCTAAGAAGAGAGGGAAAAAAATTCTATAGAACTTATAAAAAATTAGTCCCTTTAATTTTGTCTGATATAAATTCTCTGGAAATAGGACACCAAGTTTTAGTTGATTTGCACGGAAGTGATGCTAGTTCAATGGTATGGGATAGCATTCTGTTTTACAAGTATGCTATCTTAGATCTAATTGATTTAGTAAGTATGCTAGCAGATTCTAAGAAAAGTAACAGGAATATGATTGTAAGAATTATAGCAGGAACGCTCTATGAATTCTTGGATGATAGCCGTTATTTTTTAAGTAAAAAGTTTAGAAAGAAAATGGCAAATATGCCATACTCTGACCGTTTTCTGTATGAGTTTGATAATATTTCAGATATGTTTAGCCTAATTAGTGAAGAGTTTTTAAAGATGCTTGGCGACATCCGACATAATGCTGCTTTCCATAAGGACAAAAATCCACGAATTTTCAAAAAAGTAAAAAATGATATAGATGACTACAAAATTGCTGAAGCAACTTTATCAGTCTTTTACTTGTGGAGTAAAATAGATAAATTTCACAGACTTTTTTTAGATTGCATATCGCAATATCAGAAAGACAATAACCAGAACTGATGTTTTCTACTTCTTTTACCACCATAAAAAAAGCCTAACCCCACTGGTTGGGATTTGCAATCCTAATAACAATAAAATCCTATTTCCCGTTTTCATCCCAATACTTCTTTTATCCCTACTTTTTCAACGTCAAAACAACCACACTCAAAGGCGGCAGTTCTGCAACCAACCAGTCGCCTTGTTTCCGCGCACCGTTAAAAGCAGCAACCTTAATTTTACCAGGCTGCTCAAAAGAGTTATAATCATTAAACCGGAGCGAAGTAACCATTCGACCTTGTACCGTTTTGTACTCCACATCCTGCAAAGTTGTATTGATGGTGATCTTTTTGGTGGCATCCAAGTTTACAAAAGAGATATGCACCGCGCCGCTGCTGTCTCGTGAAGCGGAAGCATTTACCGCAGGAACGGTTATGCCATCAACCGTATAATCAGGGGGACTGGATGGTAATGGGCAGCAAAGTAGCATCCTGATGCACCTGGTACAAATCCCGCTGGTTGGGATTTGCAATCACGATCTTTTGAGCCAAGGATTTGTAATCCTTAAAAACACAAATCTTTTTCATCCCAATACTTCTTTTACCCCTACTTTTTCAACGTCAAAACAACCACACTCAAAGGCGGCAGTTCTGCAACCAATTCTGCTGGTCGGGGTTTGCAACTCCATTTGACACAATAAAGTTATCATTTTTTCGGTTGCGGGTTTTAGGTCGATAAAAGAAGCATCACAATCATACTTCTTTTATCAACCTAAAAATACTAAATTTGATTATGAGCACATTGGTAGTACACCTTAGATCGGAAGCACAGGAAAAAGCAGTTTTGGAAGCAATACAAATTAACTTTGAACAGGAAATGGATGAAACTGAATATATCATGTCGTCGCCTGCAATGGTTGCAAGGATAGAACAAAGCGAAAAAGATATTCAGGCTGGCAAAGGTGTAAAGCTTGATTTAAATAATCTGTGCTGCAATGTTGTCATTCCGATGCAAGAAGCATCTTCTTCAAATGAGCTATTGGTTTAGTTGAAAGAAGATTTCTCCCTTCGGAAATGACAAAAAGCAAATTTTAGCCAGTAAAAACAGTATTATAGAAAGTTTAATTGCAATTCTCCAAATCCAAACTCACCTTTTCCAAACCATAAACACCCTGGTTATTCCCAAAAGAATTGGTGATATAAGTGATAACTTCTGCAATTTCAATCGGTGCCAATTGGGTTTGCGCAGGCATTTTACCATTGTAGAATTTTCCATTAACCACAATCAAACCTTGCAAACCATTTTGCACCATGCAAGCCAGTTTAATTTTATTTTTGCTGAGGTAATCTGCCTTTTGCAAACTTGGGATTAATCCGCCTAAACCTTCGCCATTTTCGGCATGGCAGTTTTGACATTGGTTTTGATAAACACTTTTTCCGATGGTATAATACCGCTTGTACTCAATTTCCGATTCGCTTTGGCAGGAAACAAGAACAGTAGCAAGTAGCAAGGCACAAGTAGCAAGACAGGCAAAGACTAATTTCATGCTTTCGGGTTTTCTTCGTCCATCAGCACTTTCACATCTACGATCAACTGGTCAACCTGCTTCTTATCTGTTCCGTCATAAGCGCCGCGCACCCTGCCTTTTTTATCTACCAAAACCAACCAACCCTGGTGCACGTAACCGCCCGGCGCACGATTATCTTCCGACACCGAAACCAAATAATTCTTTTCGGCCAACTGGTAAACGTCTTCCTTTTTCCCCAGTAAAAAATACCATTGATTGGCTTTTGCGCCCAGTTTTTCCGCATATTCTTTTAAAACCGGAATCGTATCATGCCGCGGATCGATCGTAAAAGAAACCAATTTGAAATCCTGTTTTCCCTGGTAAGCTTTAGCAACCGAAAGCATATTCCGCTGCATGACCGGGCAAATAGACGGGCAGGAAGTAAAGAAAAAATCGGCTACATAAATCTTCCCGTCCAGGTTTTTTTCAGTAATGGTTTCCCGGTTTTGGTCCATAAAACTAAACGGCGGAATGGTGGCATAAACGGTATCCGTAACTTGTTTGCCATTAACGGTTTTCGTAATCGGCTGCCGGTTTCCATAAATAGGCAGCTTGGTTTCTTTAACTTTATTATTGCAGGAGGCCAAAGCCAGCAAAGCCACAATCGGCCAGATCAGTTTTTTCATTTCTTTTTATATTTTAACAAATATTGGTTTGATGCCTGGATAACGGAATTATACTGTGCATTGATTTGCGTAACGATCTTTTTTTGCTGATTTAAATATTGTATGATCTCTTCGTGCGGTTTCCCGCTGAAATCCGGGTTGTATTGGTGCATCCAATCGCTCATTTGATCATCTGCTTTAATTATTTGGCTGCTTAAATCGCGAATCGTTTTATTTTCTGCGGAAGTATCTAAACTTGGATATACTTCTTTTACACTATCTTTTTTCAGGATCAAAGTATCCAGTTTCATTTTGTTTTGCATGGCTGTTTCGCCTTGGCCCATCACCTTTTCGTGCAAATCCATCACTTGGCTTTCCAAAGCTTTTTCTTCTTTTTTGGAGTCTTTGCATGAAGTAAAAATCAGCAGCAAAGCAAAAATTATTGATTTATTTTTCATGGTTTTAATTTTAGTTTGATTGTTTTTCAACCAGGTCCATGCCGCATTTCGGACAAGCTCCTGGTTTGCTTTTGACGATTTCCGGATGCGTCGGACAAGTATAACGAATACTGTTTTTATCGGTAGAAATTGTATCTGTCGTTTTGTTTTGAGCTTGCTGGCCACTTTGATCACAAGCAGAAACTGTCATCAGTAGAAAAGCAAAAAAGATCATTTTTTTCGTATGGACAGGTTTTATGCCATAAAAGAAGCATTCAAACTCAAAGCAACAACAGAGAAAACCCTAAACAAAGCATAGCTGAAGACCAGCAAACGCAGTAATTTCATTCAATAAAAATCGAACAAAAAACAAAGTCTTAAATTTTGATTATGCTGCCTGTGGAGGATGGAAAATTGCACCGGGGTTTGGCGTTTGAAAGGTATCATGATAAGGTGTTACAATAATTTGCAACAGCAAAGTATGAAACTTTAATTTGGTTGAAGCTAACAAAAAACTATCCTGAAAAAGGCTTTTTTGCGTCTGGCGTTCTTCGCTTTTCTCCTTTTCTTCGGCCTGCTTCACCTTTTTCATCAGGTAACATTTGCCGTTGCAATGCAGCCAGGGCTTGCTGCGGTTTTCGCACAAACTTGCGGCAATGTATTTTTGGTTGATCCCGAAACCGGCATATACGAACAGCCGGCTAAAATTTGCCGAGATCACTGCCACCAGCAGCAAAAGGGAAACTATACGCCGAAGCATCATCGGGCGTAAAGGTAAGCGGCAAAGCTTTATGGTTCAAGCCTGATTTATAAAATATTTCTGCGTTGACTGCTTCTCAAAATAAAAATGTATTTTCGGATTTAAGTGAAGACAATTTAAAAAAGATTCGTAAAACGCTGCATGTTTTTTATCCTTTCCAAATTACTGATCTATTTTCTTTCCCCGTTTTGCTGGATCATCACGCTGCTGCTTGCAATCTGTTTTATCAAAAACCGAAAATACCAACGCCGCACTTTTATAGCTGCCTTGGTTTTGTTGTTTATTTTTTCAAACAGCTTTTTGTTAAACCATTTTACCAACTTTTGGGATATTGCACCAGCTCAGTTAAAAGACACCAAAAGCTATAGTTGTGCCTTGATTTTGGGTGGATATGTTTCCAGTGACGAGGCTGGAAATGGCTATTTTAACGGTGCGGCAGACCGCTATATCCAAGCCATCGAACTAAAAGAAACCGGCCATGTATCTCACTTGCTTTTCACCGGCGGCAATGCAAGTTTAATGCCCGACGGATTTATAGAGAGCAATTGGATCCATTCGGAAATAAAACCTTTTCATTTTCCGGACAGCACCTTGCTATTTGAAAAACGCTCGCGCAACACGATAGAAAACATCCAGTTTTCAAAAGCTATTTTACAATCTAAGCATTTGCCGCCGCCTTATTTGCTCATTACTTCTGCTTTCCACATGCGCCGGGCTTTGCTGATTTGCAAAAAAGCCGGCTTAAATGTTATCTCCCATCCTTGCAATTATTCTTCGGCCAAAAGAAGCATTTCTGCGGATGATTTTATTCCGTCCGGAGAAACCCTCGTCGGTTGGAACGGCTATCTCAAAGAATTGGTGGGTTATATTGTTACTTCTTTTAAGGACTAAAACCTAATGTTCAACTATGCTTTTTAATTCTTACCCCTTTTTAATTTTTTTCATTGTCGTTACTTCCTTGTATTTTATATTTCCGTATCACAAAAGATGGCTGTTGCTTTTATTGGCAAGCTGTTATTTTTACATGTCTTTTGTGCCCGTTTATATCCTGATACTTGGGTTTACAATTGTGATCGATTATTTTGCCGGAATTGAAATCGAAAAGGCAAAAGGAAGACAACGAAAACTATTTTTAATACTGAGCCTGGTAGCAAATATCGGCGTCTTGGTTTTTTTTAAATACTTCAATTTCATCAATTTCAATTTAACTTTTTTATTCCATAGTTTCAACCGGAACAATCCGCTGCCCTATTTATCCATCCTTTTGCCTATTGGTTTATCGTTCCATACTTTTCAGGCCATGAGTTATACCATCGAAGTGTACCGTGGTAACCACCCGGCCGAAAAACATTTTGGTATCTATGCTTTGTATGTGATGTTTTATCCGCAACTCGTGGCCGGGCCGATAGAACGGCCACAAAATATTTTGTATCAGTTTAGGGAAAAACACGATTTTAATTATGCCAATGTAACGGGCGGATTAAAACTGGCGGCTTGGGGATTGTTTAAAAAAGTAGTTATTGCCGACCGGCTTTCTATCGTGGTGGATTCTGTTTACAACCATCCGCAAAGCTTCAACAGTTTAAGCCTGGTCCTGGCAACTATCTTTTTTGCTTTCCAGATTTACTGTGATTTTTCAGGCTATTCTGATATGGCCATCGGCATTGCCAGGGTGATGGGTTTTAAACTGATGCCCAATTTCAACAAACCTTACCAAGCCAAAAGCTTAAATGAATTTTGGCAGCGCTGGCATATTTCGCTCTCTTCCTGGTTCCGCGATTACCTTTATATTCCTTTGGGCGGCAACCGGGTGGGCATTCCAAGATGGTATCTCAATCTATTCATCGTATTCTTAATCAGCGGTTTATGGCATGGAGCCAGTTGGACTTTTATTATTTGGGGTGCCTTGCATGGCTTTTATTTAATCTTTGCCTTGCTGACTAAAAACTTTCGGGAGAAGATCAGCCATACTCTTTTTATCGATAAAATTTCTTTTTTACCCACGCTTACCACGTTTCTGTTGGTGGCTTTTGCCTGGATATTTTTTCGGGCCAATACGGTACAATCAGCTTTTTATATCGCCGGGCACATTTTTACCGGCATTCCTGACCTCATCAAAAACCATCAACATCTGATCCAGGATTACGGCTTAAACAATAAAGGAATGATCTTGTGTATCTTGCTCATCCTGTTTTTGGAAACCGTACAATACCTCCAAAGCAAAATAAACTTAGTCCAAAAACTCATGCAAAAACCTTTTTACGTTCGCTGGGCTGTCTATTATATCCTTTTGATTTTGATTGTGGTTTTTGGGGAATTCTCTCAACGTCAGTTTATATATTTTCAATTTTAAATTGTGAAAAAGTTTTTTCAAAAAGCATTAATCCTGATCATTCCAATTGTAATTTTGTTGATTGCGGCTGTTTTTTTACCGGCAAAATATAGCAAACAAAATATGCTTTATGCACAAATTGATAAAAATGAATTGTTGAAAAATACCCCGGGCCCAAGGATTATTTTTGTTGGCGGTTCCAACTTGGGTTTTGGTTTGGACAGTAAACGGATCAAAGATTCATTGCATTTCAATCCAATTAATACAGGCATCCATATCAATATTGGTTTAAAGTATATGCTTTCCAATACTTTAAAATATATCAAAGCCAATGACCTGATCATTTTATCTGCAGAGTACCAGCAGTTTTACGGAAATTTAGCTGATGGTGAAGGAGAACTTTTTTCTTTAGTGACCGATATTGTACCCCAAAGCAAAAACTTACTGGATCATAAACAATATTTTAAGCTGATGACTTTGGTCCCGGAGTTTGCACAATCCAAGTTACAACCCCGATTTTTGTTTTACAAGTATCCGCAAGACACAACTGTTGGCGTTTATGACCGCAAAGCTTTTAACTTATATGGTGATGCAACTGTACATTGGAATTTGCCCGGAGAAAACCCTAAACCTTATCCTGCAATAACCGGAAATATGAATGATGATGCTTTGCAAGCTTTGATCAGTTTTAGAAATGCAATCAAGCAGAAAAAAGCAGAGTTGTATATTACCTTTCCGGGCTATCAGTATTCATCTTATAAAATTTCTGTTCCTGCGGTCAAACAAGTGGAACAACAATTAAAGTTGCATGGATTTATATTGATTTCCACTCCGCAGGAATACATTATGCCGGATAGTTTGATGTTTGACACGCCTTATCATTTAACCAAAAAAGGCGTGGATTACAGGACCGGCCTTTTGATCCGGGATTTGAAAAAAGTGCTTTCAAAAATAATTTCATTCCAGACAACGTAATTTCAATTGTAACGGAATCAAATATGGATTGGAACCTTTACAAAACGAGATATAATTTTTGCATGGTAAAAACAGTATCAGGCTTTCTGCTTTCCATCAAATGATAATTTTAAAAACATTCTTATTTTTTAAGTCTTTCTAAAGAAAAGAAAATTATGAAAAAGTCTAGTATGGTTTTGATTGTGCTTGGTTTGATATTGATGGTTGGGGGCAGCTTTTTGTTCAATCACTTAAATGTAGATAATGCTGTGGATTCGCACGCAAGGGGAATTTATATCAATGGCTATTTATCGTTTCCCTGGCCGGTTTTTGCTGGATTTGTGTTGCTTGTGATCGGTATCGTTTTTAGAATTGCCGGAAGGAAAACAGAAGGGCATCGAATAAAATAAGTTTGCTTTTTGTAAGCAAACTTATTTATGTTGTACAAGAGCCTGTTTAAAATTTGTTCAATATGTTTTCTATGCTTCTTTTATCGCCTGAAAAATGGCAGGCATTTGATTTATTTAACTTGATACGAACACCAATTTTTTAGGGTAAAAGAAGCATTGCCATTAATCCTGAGCATATCGAAGGATATTGTATCAATTTAAACAGGCTCTAAGAGACGTAAAATCTATGGCAATTGAGATAATACGCCCCAACCGGTGCAGGCGTCCCATCCCTCGCCAGCTGCATAACCAGTCTGGGTTGCAGTGGTTTTGTTATCGCCGCTGTTGATATCCCTGCATAAATTTGGTGTGGAATACAGAACCGGATTGATAAAACCCGCCAGTTTTCCTTTTTGCTGATTGATCAATGCCAGCAACCCGGCCATCAGCGGTGCCACGGCACTTGTTCCGCCGATCACAAATTGCTGCCCGTCAACCAAAACTTTGTAACCTGTACTTGGATCCGCATCTCCGGCAACATCCGGCAGGCCGCGGCCTTTAAAATTGTTGTTTAAAGAAACCGGGATATTAGTGTTGGCCTGGTAATCCGGCAAAGGGAAAAAATCACTCACGCCACCGCCCGTTGCCGAGTTGATAGCTGCGTGCCAAACCGTTTCGGAAGTGATTTTACCGCTTCCGTCGGTCTGTAATTTCGTTCCGCCGCAAGCCAAAACATACGGACTGGATGCCGGGAAATCTACATGTACTTTGCCATCCGTTACACCATCGCTGGAGCCGTTATCGCCGGATGCAACACAAATCGTTACGCCCAATAAAGCAGCAGCTTTAAAAGTTTCGTTAAAGTTAGTCAGTGCCTGCTGCGTCCAGTTTACCTCCGCAGAACCCCAACTGATGGAAACTACGGAAGGTTTGTTGGTGGTGTCGTGTATCGCTTTGGTAATGGCATCCAGAAAACCCTGATCCGTGTTCGGCGCAAAGTAAACCACCAAAGTTGCTTCCGGCGCAACCGCACCTGCTACTTCAATATCCAGCAAAACTTCGCCGTCGGCACCATCGGGCGTAGTCGGCGCATTCTTGCCGCCATCCACTGATACTGCTTTTACCATTGGTTTCTTGATGCCCAAACCTTTAAAGTAATTGGTAATGTCCGTCGTTTTATAACCGCCGCCCAGCTCAATGATACCGATGCATTGGCCTTTTCCGGTTACGCCGGTAGGGAAACCATATATTTTTGCCAGTTGATCTGCCGTGTAAGATTGTGCCGAAGCAGCATGGTTGATAATTTTTGTATCCGGTTTGTAAATCTGGAACATTGGGCGTGCAACAGGACGCTCATCAAAACCAAAAACACCTGTTATTACATCCTCCAGGTTTGCCGGAACATGGATATCGCCCGTCCTTAACCGGAATTGCTTGCCTTCCGGGTTTTCAGATTCATGCAGTTCAACCCCAAACGCTTCTTCAAAATCACTGGTTTTTCCTTTTAAAATAACGCTCCGGCGTGCCGAATCAACAGTAATTGTAGTCAAATGATGATCATGCGCATAGGCTTCCACCGCATCAGAATCCGCTTGCGAAGCACCAAATTCTTTTTCATAATCTTCGCGGCTGATGCGTTCTCCGGCAGCCAATGCTTCGTCCAAAGATTTTTTTCTGCGGATCCGGACCGTAACTTCTATAAACGTTTCCGGGTTTGCTTTTTCAAGTTTTGCGGAAGCCGGGGCCAAACGTTTGCTTCCCGTCAAAACTACTTTTTTTAGTGTTTTCATGGTGGTCAATTTTTTTTAAAGGTACATATTAAATTCAATTTTTACTAAAAAAATTAGCATTTATTTTTATGCTGATGATTTTAGGTCGATAAAAACAGTAGCTGATCAATTATTTTTTAAAATTAATTTTCGATTATTCCTATATCTGCAATAAAATTAATTAAAAAATAAAGCCGGATTTCCACAGAACACAAATAAATGTTTTCTCTAGAAAATCCGGCTTTTGAAATTTTAAGCGGATACTGTTTTTATCGACCCAAAATTGGCAACTACATTTTATTATTCTGCGCTGTATTTTTTTTGTTGAGCGAATTATTCAGGGTTTCTGCTGCTGATAAGTGCATTTTTAAAACCGGCAAGGTTTTTACGGCAAAAGCTTTCAAATCAGGATCTTTTAAAGTGGTGGTGGCTTTTTCAAAATCGGCTACATCCTTTTTATGTGCAGCCACCATAATATCCATAAACTTCAAATCAAAACCGGCACTGCTTTGCAAGCTTAAAGAATCTACCCGGTCCTGCAAATCTTTTCCCAACGCTGGCATAGTATCCAATTTTTTTCCATTTGCAATTTTTTTAAGTTCTGCATCCGCCTTGGTGTGGTCTTTTACCATCATCGCCCCAAATTCTTTTACTTTTTGGTTCAAAGCATTGCGTTCTGCCAGTTGGCCCATCTGCACTTCCAGCATCCCGCCTTGTGCAGCCGTGTTTACAAAACCGGCATCGGCCGTGTTCACCTGCAAAATATCCGTGGTTTTGGTCGTATCGGCCAAGGCAACTTTTTGCGCCTGTTCTTTTTTAGCATCACTTTGTCCGCAGGAAATCACCAGCAAAGAAGCAGCAAGCAGCAAGTAATGGTTGTATTTTTTCATATCGAAGTTATTATCAGATTCAAGCTTACAACTGTGTAGAAATTGATTTGTTTTTGTTTGGTTGCTAATAGCTTTCAGCTATCGGCTACTTGCAAAAAGCTGACAACTGATCACTAACAGCTTATAGCTAAAATCGCTATCTTCGCAGCAGCAAAACGTTCTGCCGCTCCAAGGTTTTCCTTCGGGGAGGAAAGTCCGGGCAGCACAGGGCATCCTGCTTCCTAACGGGAAGGCGCCATGCGGATGGGCGACAGCAAGTGCCACAGAAAATAAACCGCCGCGATTTTTCGGGGCAAGGGTGAAAACGTGCGGTAAGAGCGCACGGCCTGGCATGGCAACATGCCTTGCGGTAAACCTCAGGGGCTGAAAGGCCAAATAGGTTCCGGTAACCAAAGAAAGCGGCCCGCTTTCGTTGCCAACGCAACACCGGAACGGGTAGGCTGATTGAGGTGAGAGGCGACTTTCATCCCAGATAAATGGCAGAAACCCGGGCAACCGGGCACAGAACCCGGCTTACAGGTTTGCTATCCGTATTTTATATCAAACCCTTTTCCGCAACCGGAGAAGGGTTTGTCTTTTCAAAGGCAAAAATTCTATCTTAGCGGCAAAATCACACTACTCCTTTTAAGTAATAAAATTAATGTCGAAGATTCTGATTATAGATGATGAACGTGCGATACGAAGTACCCTACGGGAGATTTTGGAGTACGAAGATTATCAAGTTGATGATGTGGATAATGGTGTTGACGGGCTTAACCTGATCAAAAAAGGAGATTACAACTTGGTGCTGTGCGACATCAAGATGAACCGCATGGACGGGCTGGAAGTGCTGACCGATGGCCTGGCTTTTAAACCCGACCTGCCTTTTATCATGATTTCCGGACATGGCACGGTAGAAACGGCTGTGGAAGCCAGCAGAAAAGGCGCATTTGATTTCATTAGCAAACCACCTGACCTGAACCGCTTGCTAATCACCGTCCGCAATGCTTTAGACCGTGGCTCTTTAGTTTCAGAAACAAAAGTTTTAAAGAAAAAGGCTTCTAAAACGCGCGAAATGCTTGGCGAATCACAAGCTATCGGCAAGATCAAGGAAACCATCGACCGCGTTGCCCCAACAGAAGCCCGTGTGCTGGTTACCGGGGCCAACGGAAGCGGTAAAGAGCTGGTTGCGCGCTGGCTGCACGAAAAATCGCACCGTGCCGATGCTGCTTTGATCGAGGTAAATTGTGCGGCTATCCCTTCAGAACTTATTGAAAGTGAGTTGTTTGGGCACGAAAAAGGTTCTTTTACTTCCGCAGTAAGACAACGCATCGGCAAGTTTGAATCTGCAAGCGGCGGTACTTTGTTTTTGGATGAAATTGGCGATATGAGCCTTTCTGCCCAAGCCAAAGTGCTGCGTGCTTTGCAGGAAAGCAAAATTGCCCGCGTAGGCGGCGAAAAGGAAATTGACGTAGATGTCCGCGTGATTGCAGCTACCAATAAAGATTTGCTGAAAGAGATTGAAGCCGGCAATTTCCGGATGGATTTGTACCACCGTTTAAGCGTGATCCTGATTCATGTACCGCCGCTAAGCGATCGCCGGGATGATATTCCGCTGCTGACCAGGAATTTCTTGGAAGAGATTTGTACCGATTATGGCATGCCGGTAAAAAAAGTCTCGGAAGCCGGAATGGACGCATTGAAAGCTTTGCCCTGGTCGGGGAATATCCGTGAGCTGCGCAACATGATCGAACGTTTGATCATTTTGAGTGATAAAACGATTACCGATGCAGATGTAAAAGCCTTTGCCAATCCATCTTCGCCGGTTGCGGTTGTAGCCAATACAAATCCCCATGAGCCAAACTTTGATAATTTTAAAAGTTTCCAGGAATACAAGGATTTTGCCGAACGTGAATACATCAAGTTCAAACTGGAAAAAAATGGCTGGAACGTGTCCAAGACTGCGGATGACATCGACATCCAACGCAGCCACTTGTATAGCAAGATTGAAAAGTTTGGATTGAAGCGCGGCGAGAACTAAGAGATTGCAATGCTTCTTTTATGCCCTAATTTTCCAAGTCAAAAAACGAACCGTCAAACATAAAAAAACCCGTTTCAATTTTAGGTGAAACGGATTTTTGTTAAAGTAAACCTAATTAAACTTGTTTCAAAAATTCTTTGGAACAAAAGCCTTCAGTGCCCTGGTCGGTTTTGATATAATACCAATCATTGTACATCCTTTTGATCAATTGTACCATAGAATTGTGTGCTGCTTTTCCGGCAATATCAAAAATAGTCCCGGGGCCGGTGCGAATGTTTAAGTTGGATTCTTGCGTTACGACTTGCATTTTAAGGTTATGGGAAGTCAAATCTTCCAATTCAAATAAATTGACAACTTCGGTTACGCCAGCCTGTGCTTTTAAAGCTGCTACGGCCTTTTCGGCATCTTCCGAGCCGGCTACAGTTCCGGAAACGGTCAGCTTTCCGTTCGTGTCAACCACTTTCAAATCCGGTATCGTGATGCCTGCTTGCTGCAAAACCGATGTGTAATCATTAACTTGTTGCTGATTGGCTACAGCTTTGTTTACTTCGTCAAATAATCCCATGATGTCTAATTGTTTGTAGTTTGATTTATTGCCGTGCAAGTTACCGTGTTACCGCTGTTTTTAAGGATCAGTTCAGTGTCCGATAATTTATCAATCGTATAAACCTGATTGCTTTTTCCGGCTTGTGATATGGTGGATAGGTTTTTATTGTCCTTGTCCAATGTATAAGTCCCCTGATCTACGCCGATACCGCCCCCCATATTGTAATGTCCGTCAGCAGTAAAAATCATTTGCGAATTGGAAAGCATTTTGGCTTTAAGGGAATCAGGCAGTTTAACCACAGTTTTTATATTGCTTACCTGCCATGTTTTGGCCAATTGCTTGGTCGAGTTATTCTTACATGCCACCAGCATAAAGGCAGATATGACTACAAGAAGAGCATTTTTTTTTAATTTTTTCATACCGTAAGGATTGATGGGTTTAGAAAAAGTCCAACAGTATTTACTTGCTCTTGTTTGAAAAACCTTTGCATAAACGGTTTAACCTGGTAAACATGGTATTTTACTTAAAACAAAGACAAATCAAAGTTTTATAATGCTTCTTTTATCGGTTAAAAATCAGCAGGGCCAATATTTATCCGGCTTTTTTGAAAGAAATTTTTAGCTTTATCCATTGCTGAATTATCAACTAAACTCAAATCTTGTCCAGTTAAACAATCTCATCTGTTATGAATTTTATTATTGAATTACTTGTAAATGCGGGCATAATTCTTTTACTGTCCCATTTTTTACCAACCATTATCATTCGAAATTTCGGGACCGCTATTTTGGTTGCTTTGGTAATTGGTTTGCTCAATGCTACCATCGGCGTTTTGATCCGCTTTCCTTTAAATATCCTTACGCTTGGCCTGCTGTCTTTTGTGATCCGGTTATTTGTTACGGCTATTGTGGTTAAAATAGCAGACATCATATTCTCCGGTTTTGAAATTAAAGGGTTTACGCCTGCCCTGATCCTGGCTTTTGCTTTGGCTATTGACGGCAGCTTTTTATCTTTTGCTTTGCAGCATCAGGTTAGATAATGATTTATGAAAATCAATTCTATATTCAAAAATCAATTTTGATCTATACAAAGATAAAACACATGTTTAGCAATATTTGTAATACCTTTTATTAAATCAAACATAAAAAAATGGACATTACATTAGAACAGGCAGAAGCCGTATCAACTGTTGCCAAACAAAAAGCACACGAAATTGGCGTACCGATGAATATTGCCATTGTGGATGGTGGCGCCAATTTAAAAGCCTTTCACCGCATGGACAATGCCTGGCTGGGCTCGGTAGATATTGCAGTTAAAAAAGCTAAAACAGCCCGTTTTTTTGACATGGAATCCGGTGCTATCGGCCAGCTTTCACAACCTGGCGGCCCGTTATATCAAATTGAAGTATCCAACGGCGGCTTAATCTCTTTCCCTGGCGGCATTCCAATTAAAAACAGTAATGGCGAAATTGTAGGTGCGATAGGTGTTTCCGGTGGCTCGGTAGAGCAAGACCGTGAAGTGGCGCAAGCTGGTGTGGCTGCGTTTAAGTAGTTTTAGGTGATAAAAGAAGTATCGATTTTTGAAAATGATCATCAGGCCGGGAAGTTTTTTCCGGCTTTTTTTATATCATTAAAAGAAGCATTTGTAAAAATAAAACATCTCCTATTTATACAGATTGATTTGTTAGCTTGCGTTAAATTTCAAATCATCATGAAACAATTTAAAAAAGCTTTGGCATTGGCTTGCGTAGTTAGTGCAACTTTAGTTCAGCCTTTTCCTACTTCGGCACAGCAAAAAACCGGTTTTCATGTACTTAAAGATATTAAAATTGCAAGTCCGGGAGGTTGGGATTACATTACCGTTGACGGTGCCGACAAGAAGATTTATGCCTCACATGGAACACAGGTCAATATTTTAAGCACTACAACCGGCGATTCAATCGGTGTTATCAGCAACACCAATGGTGTACATGGCATTGCGCTGGCCAAACCTTTTGGTAAGGGTTATACCAGCAATGGCAGGGACAATAGTTGCACCGCTTTCGATTTAAAAACCAATAAAGCAATTGCCACGATACCTGCCGGTACAAACCCGGACGCTATTTTTTATGACAGCTTCTCTAAAAAAGTATATGCCTTTAATGGCCGCAGTCAGGATGCAACCGTGATTGATCCGGCTACAGATAAAGTTATGGCAACGATACCGCTGGGCGCAAAACCCGAAACCGGCGTATCTGACGGTAAAGGCAAAATATTTGTGAACGCAGAAACCACGAATGAAATAGTGGTGATTGATGCAAATACGTACAAAATTTTAAACCGTTACAAAATTGAAGGCGGCGAAGAGCCGACAGGCTTGGATATTGACCGTGCCACCAGCCGTTTGTTTATTGGTTGCGGCGGCAACAAAACGATGGTGGCGATGGATGCTACGAATGGTAAATGCCTAACTAAGTTTTCTATTGGCAATTGCGATGGCGTAGCGTTTGACCCGCAACTGAAACTGGCCTACTGCTCTAATGGCGACGGAACGATGTCGGTAATTAAAGAAGTGAGCGCCGATCAGTTTGAATTTATAGAAAACGTACCAACCGAATTGGGCGCGCGCACCATCGGCATCGATTTGACAACCCATCATTTGTTTTTGCCGACGGCACAAATGGAAGCGGTAGCACCAACAGCAGAAAACGCACATCCAAGGCCAAAAATGATCCCTGGAACTTTCCATGTGGTTGAAGTTGGAAAGTAGATGCTTCTTTTATCGGGTAAAAATTGGTATGGGCCGGGAATGTTTTTCTGGCTTTTTTGTGGATAATTATTAGCTTTAGAAAAAGTAAAAATTTAAGTATCTTTTTACTTTATACGCTACTATTGTGCAAGTTTAGTCACTGGTTGCAAGACTTTGTAGATTTGATTAAAAACTATGAAAAGAAAAAACACAGATATCTCTGGCAGCTATAATAAATTTAAGCAACTTGTAAGTGATAGAAAGCATACAACTCAAAAAATAATTACGCTTAATGTGAGGAAGCCAAACCGCAACGACATTAATTATTCTGAATCAGAAGTAAAACATACAATCCTTGCAGAAGCAATTTCATTAATAATTGAAACTAAAGTTAGGAATCATAAGGATTTTAAATTTAAGTTACGCTGCAAATCACTTACTGAAGAACCTTATTTCAGATTTGACTCTGATGGTGTAGCTCATCAAAATAAAGACCCAGAAACACCATTGAAAGAACAAATGGTAACAACACCTCACTTTAATTCTTTTTATAGAAACGGTAGGTATTATGCTTATAAAACTGATAAACTTAAAGATAACAAAGAAGCAAAAGCTCTTGAAGATATTAATTTATGCTTTGCTCATTTCTGTTTTGAAACAAATTTACGTTATCCAATTGATGAAATAACCGAAATAGTTCCAACACCTTCAACTGAGTTCCGTTTCTCTTCAAGTATTGAAGACATACTTTCAAATACTACCTTCAAATGAAAATAACAGAAATATTCCAAGACGTAAAAGAATCTTTTTGTTCTTTATGGAACTTTAAAGAACGTGGAAAAACATTAGAAATAATTACTCCCTATTCAACAACAAATTTCAAATTTATTTCAATTTTTATTACCCAACAGGAAGATAAATTAATCGTTACAGATGGAGGTTGGTTGACAAGTGGTGAATATGAAACAAAACCTGACTTAGACGATGATATGTTTATGAAAATATTCTATCATTATGAAACGTTTTATGAGATTAAAAAATTAGACGATGCATTTGGAACTTACTATTACAAGACAACAAAAAAAGTAAGTCTTATTCCAAATTTGGTTTACGACTTGACAAATTTTTTGTCATCAATATTGAGTACATCTCAAATTCAATTCATTGATCAAAAAGAAAAGGAAGAGAAAGAAATTTTCCGAAAAGAGGCTGACCGTTATTTATCTGGTTTTGTAAACAAGGATAGCATTAGATTCCGAAAAGAGCTTGGTGAAGATTATAAGTTAGTTCGTTTTAGTGCAATAGTTTCAAAAAGTTCAAAAATTGATTTGGTTAAATATGTAACGGGTTCAACTTCAAATTACTTTTTAAATAGTTTAACAAAAGCAACTGTAGATTTTGAAATTGCAAATCATTCCCCTTTTAATGAATATATTAACAATCGTGTTGCTTTGGTAAATGATATGGCACCGGGATTTGATGAACGAAAGCACTACCGTTATATTGAAACATTAGAAGAACACACTAAAAGACCATGTATAAAATGGACTCAGCGAGAAATATTAACCTCTGTTCTTTAAAAAGTTTGCTTAATAATAATCGTTTACTTATGTTTTTAGTTTAGCTCCTTACAAGTTACCAAATAAACCAACTAGTAATTCTAAATTTTTCAACCTAAACCAAATGAAACCAATCACCAACCTCATCTTATCCGCCCTATTCCTCCTGCTAACCACCTCTTTTCAACCACAAAAAGAATGGACCAATCTGCTGGATAAAAACCTGTCCAAATGGGACAATTACGAAAGTTACCGCCACAAAGTGGGTTACAAAGGCCAGGTCCCGGTGGATGAAAACGGCAAACAGATACCGCCAATTGGGTACAATAAAAACGAGGCCAATGTTTTTTCGGTGATGATGCAGAACGGCGAACCGGTATTGCATATCAGCGGCGAAATTTACGGCTGCATTTATACCAAGCAAGATTTTGAAAACTACGATTTCAAGCTAAAAGTAAAATGGGGAACTAAAAAGTGGGTTCCAAGATTAAATGAACCATGGGATTCAGGAATTTTATACAACTCGCAAGGCCCGGCAGGAGTAGATTATTGGCACTCGTGGATGCTGGCCCAGGAATTCCAGGTTTCGGCACATGAAAACGGCAACAGCATGGGTGATTACTGGTGCATTGCCAATTCACAGGCTGATGTCCACGTTGATTTTTCCCTCAAAAAAGATTCCCTTAAATTTAACCCAAAAGGCGAAAGGATAACTACCGGTAGTGGTTATCATTTTATACAGGCCAGCGGTAATTATGAAAGTCCGCACAGCGAATGGACAGAACTGGAACTAATCAGCTTTGGCGGAAAAAGTTTGCACATTGTAAACGGACATGTGGTGATGGCGCTTACCAATTCCAGTTATAAAGATGGCAACCAGCGCAAACCACTAACACATGGTAAAATCCAATTACAAAGTGAAGCGGCCGAAGTCTTTTATAAAGACATTATGATCCGAAACATTACAGCAATACCGGCAAAATATGCTATTTACTTCAATTGAAATTATCAAAGCCGACGCTTCTTTTACCACCATAAAAATTGATATAGCCGGGACTTTCTCCCGGCTTTTTTCTAAATAATTTTTTTGATTTATTGATTTTATTGATAAAGCTTTTACCTATCTTCATATCCTAAACCAAACCGGTTATCTTACCCCGGAACCTAAAATACCGATTATAATTTTTCATCTTTTACTATCTATTCAGGATTATGGCAACGGACCGCAGAAGCTTTTTAAAGCAATTAGGCAGCACAATTTTACTTACCTCAGGCACCCTTTCCGGCTTTGCAGCCATGGAAGACAGGGAAAGAAAGATCTTACAAGCCGAGAAGCGGACAAGTCCAAACGATAAGATCCAGATTGCAACCATCGGCATGGGCATCATGGGTTTTAACGATACCAAAGCCGCGCTCACTTGTCCGGGCGTTAAACTGGTTGCTTGCTGTGATCTGTACCAGGGAAGGTTGCAAAGGGCAAAAGAAGTTTTTGGCACTTCTATTTTCATCACAAACGACTACAGGGAAATACTTAACCGCAAAGATGTAGATGCCGTGATCATCGCCACCAGCGATAACTGGCACAGTGCCATTGCTATCGAGGCGATGCACAAAGGCAAGGCCGTTTACAGCGAAAAACCGATGGTACATTACCTCAGCGAAGGGCTGAATGAAATTAGAGCGCAGCAGGAAACCAAAGCCGTGTTCCAGGTAGGCAGCCAGCGCATCAGTAGTATCGCTTTTCAAAAAGCAAAGGAACTGTACCAGGCCGGTGCCATCGGGCAGATCAATTCCATCGAAGCCTCTTTTAACCGGCAAAGTGCGTTAGGTGCCTGGCAATATACCATTCCGCCCGATGCTTCACAACAAACTGTGGCATGGGAACGTTTTCAGGCGAATGATAAAACGAAGCATGCTTACGACAGCAACCGGTTTTTCAGGTGGCGCAATTATCGCGAATACGGTACAGGTGTAGCGGGCGACCTTTTTGTCCACCTGCTTACCGGCATTCATTTTATCACCAATTCTAAAGGCCCGGATAAAATCTTTGCCCTCGGCGGAACTTATTACTGGAAGGATGGCCGGAATGTGCCAGACGTGATGAGTGCGGTTATTGAATACCCGGAAACAAAGGAACACCCTGCTTTCCAGGCAACCTTACGTGTGAATTTTATCAGTGGCGAGGGCGAGCGGACTTCTACCAAAATCATTGGTTCTGAAGGTGTGATCGACCTTTTTGGTGAAGGCGATGGTTTTACCATTCACAAAAACAAGCTAACGGTGGCACCCGGAATTGGCGGCTGGGATTCCTTATACACTTACCCGGAAGCCATGCAGAAAGAAATCCTGGAAAATTATAATAAAAAGTATTCTGCTGCCGATCAGCAAAGAACAAACCTTGCCGCGGTAACTTACCAGGCGCCGCAGGGGTACAACGCCTCCAATGATCATTTTGCTAATTTTATGGATGCTATCCGCAATGGCAAACCGGTAGTGGAAGATGCGGTATTTGGTTTCCGTGCTGCTGCGCCTGCTTTGGCCTGCAACGACAGCTATTTTCAGGGCAAATTAATTCATTGGGATGCAGAAAATATGCGGATTGTGTAAGCTGTGTTTGCTTGATACAGTTACCTTTCGTAATGAAACCTACATTGAATGATAAAACATTTGACTTTCGCCTTTTGAACCGGAAATTTGATGAACTAATCGATGTTCTCCTGTTATTCTTCTAGACCAAAACCCTTTTAAACTGTGTTTTAGCGGTTCTGGTTTTCCCAGGCCTTTAAACGGAGTTTGTTTGATAGATTTTATTAAATCCCTGATTTTATCTGCTGCTTCATGATCATTTTCCAGCCAATATTCAAAATCCTCCCAGCCATTAGGAGTAAATTCAGTATTCATATCAATGTACTGTTACATCTTTTTCATCAAAAGAATAAGCTATTGTATTGCCTGAATGAAGTTGTTTGATTGATTCCTCCAGCCGTTTCTGGTTAGCAGAAGTGGATAATAAATGCCCTGTTTCCGTTAAAGCGTTATATTCTTTGATAGAAATGATTACGATAGCGTCTTCTTCCTTATTATTTCGGGGAACAATCAAAATATCTTGCGATTTGCTTACGCCGTCAAAATAAGCCTTCATTTTGGTGCGTAAAGAGGAAATGGTGATTGTCTTCATAATAACCGTACAAGAGTTTGTACATTCAAAGCTACGCATTTTAATCAAACACACATGCAATGCTTCTTTTATCACCTAAAAACTGTTACTCAAAACAAGAAGCTTTTTAATTATTCATGATCCGGCAACTGTTCCAACTTTTCCATAATCCTTTCACAAATTTCATGGGTAAACAAAGCATCGCGCGCCGTAATTTTGGGGGGAGTTTTGTTGATAACGGCTTGTAAAAAGTCTTCTGTCATTTGTTCAAAACCACGTTTATGCAAGGTTGATTCCCAGTCATTTGTTCCAAGTTTAATAACATTCCGCTTTTCTTCCGAAACCAAATCAGAAACATTATACACCGTTTGTTTGTGCGTGGCCGTCATCACTTCCAGCTTTTCATCTGTACTTGCAGTGTTCCGGTTCATAATTCCGATTGCAATTTCGCCTGATTTGGATACAAATTGGATCACTAATTGGTGCAGCATTTCTCCTTTTTTAATTCCATGTACAATCAAATCTTCAATTGGATATGGGAATAAATAACGAAGCGTATCTACTACATGGATAAAATCTTCCACTACAAAACGTCTTGTAAGATCAGGTAAAGATTGCCGGTTTTTTTGCATGATAATCAAAGTTGGGGTTTTCAATTCTTTTAACTTTTGATACACCGGCGCATACCTGCGGTTGAAACCAACCATCAGCAACACTTTTCTTTCTTCTGCCAACTCCACCAATTGCTTGGACAACTGATAATCCATCGTGATTGGTTTATCTATAAAAACAGCAATATCAGCCTCCAATAATTGTTTTACAATTTCAAAATGGGCTTCGGTTGCAGCGTGGACAAAAGCAGCTTGGATATTGCTTGCAATTAAACTTTCTAAGTTTGTATGCAAGTTTGGTATACGGTATTTACCGCCCAATTCCTGCAAACGGTTTTCGTTCCGCGAACATAAATGAAACTCAAAACCTGCCTTGCTGCCTAAAACCGGCAGATAAGCTTTGGCAGCAATGTCCCCTAAACCAATAATCCCTATTTTAATCATGCTGTTTATAAAAACGGCAAGTTAAACAATGATTTTTGTATGCTAAAAGAAGTATTGCCGCTCCTGCTTCTTTCAAAATAAACTTTTCCACATTATTTGTTTTTACTAATATAATTAGCATTTTTGAGGGTTATGAATCAAAATTCCATCAAAATACAAACCGAAGCGCGCGTACTTTTTGTAGATATGAACAGCTTTTTTGCCCGTTGCGAGCAGCAGGACAATTACTGGCTGCGCGGCCGGCCTGTTGGCGTTTGCGTTTATACAGGTAAATATGGTTTCGCGATCGCGCTTTCTGTGGAAGCAAAAAAAATGGGCGTAAAAACCGGGATGCGGTTGAACGAAGCGATGAAAATCTGCCCGGAGCTAATCCCGGTAGAAAGCCACCCGGAGCGTTACCGGCAATATCACACTAAAATCATTAATATTTTAAAACGCTATTGCCCGGAAGTGATCCCGAAAAGTATTGATGAAGCTATTGTCAATCTGACCAATTACAAAATGGTTTATCCGGATGCTGTTTTTATCGCCCAAAAAATCAAGGAGGACATTAAACGTGAGGTTGGCGACTGGCTGACCTGCTCGATTGGGATTGCACCGAACGCTTTTCTGGCGAAATTAGGTTCGGACATCGGAGGTTTTGATGGCTTGCAAATCATCACCGCACAAAATATTGATGCCAAACTAACACCGTTAACGCTGGGCGACTTGCCAGGTATCGGCAAAAATATGGCTTACCGGTTGGAGCGCGCCGGCATTGTTACACCGCTGCAAATGCGTTATGCACCACCAGAAAAACTAAAAGGGATTTTTAAAAGCATCGAAGGCATGTACTGGCATTACCGGTTGAATTTTATTGAAACCGGTATGGCCGTGACTGATTATAAAGGGATGCAGGCAATGCGCCAGATTTCTGCCGATAAAAGAAGCAACCCGGAATATATCGAACAATTGTTTTTAACACTTTGCACAACATTGGAGCGGCGCATGGTCCACCATAATTTTTATTGCAAAAACGTAGCTTTCAGTGTGAAATATACGGACGAAAGCCGCTGGGACGATGGTTTTTCAATCACCAACCCAATCCAGGATGCGATCAGTTTGATGCGGATGATCAAAAAAAGGGTTCTTCGTTTTGAAGAAACCACGCAGTCGGCACCGGTTTTTAATGAGAAAATAAGCGGTTTGCGCGTAATGGTAACGGATTTTGTAAACAATAGCAAGATGATGTACAGCTTGTTTGAAGATGTAAACCGAGGTGAAACGGCCCGCAAAACAATGTACGCTATCCAGCAGAAATTCGGTGCCGATAAACTGAAGCGTGCGGTGGAAGTTACTGAAGGAAAGGTGGTTGCAGATGTGATTGGTTTTGGTTGTGTAAAAGATTTAACGGAGCTGGATTATCTTTCGGCAGGTGAAAGTTAAATTTGGTTACTCTTTTAATTTTTGCGGATATTTATAATTCAGATGCTTTATTACCGTGCGGATAGCACTGTAAGAAACTGTATTGCCCAAATCGTTTTTGGCTTCATTCAAACTTTCGGGTTGGTTCTCGCTAAGGTATATACTAATTTTATCTACGATTTCCTGCGAAAAAACCTGGTTGATGTCTAATTCTCCTGTTTCTATAAAATAGGCCAGATGTCCTTCAATTGTACTAACCACATAATCTCGTTCTGCAGCAATCTCAGCAATAGTTTTGCCTGCTAAAAACAGTTCTAAAGAAACGTGTTTGGTATCTGTTTTTGTTTTCTCGGGAGAAATTGCCACTTCAATTGGCTGCCTTTTTATCTTTTTATTTTCACAAAAAGCATTAATATAGCTTAAAATCTCTTCGCCGTATTTACCAACTTTAACTGGCCCAAAACCTTTTATGTTTTCCAATTCTGTTAAAGTAGAGGGCAAAGCTTCAACTAATTTATCCAACACTTTCTGGTGAAATATAACATAAGCCGGTATTCCTTTCTCTTCAGCCAAGCGGTTTCGCCAATTGCGTAAAGCTGTATATAAATCCGGATAAGCCAGTTTTTCCAAATCAGATTCTGTTTGATTTTGTGACGAAGCCTGATTTTTCGCATCAACTGTAGTAAAATCAATATCCGCATTGGCTTTATTTTGCAGATAAGAAACTGCGTTGAAACCATTTGCTGCCGCTTGTTTCGTAACGTTAAATTTGATGGCGGCTTCCTTGTTTAAAGCATTAAATGCACCCTGCACAGTTTTTCGGATGGCTTTATTATCCGTTTCTATCACCATTTTTTTTAGGGGTAAAAGAAGCATTTGCTCTACTTTCAACGCAAAATAAGTGCTTGCTTTTTTGACGCGCTCCTGCAATTCTTCATAGTTTTCCGGAAGCTGCGGGTGCTGCAACAACTGGTTTAACTGCTGCTGAAACTTATCTGCAACGGCATAAATTTCTTTTTCGGCAACGGCTTTAAGTTCATGCAAGGTTTGTGCAAGGTTTCCGGCCAAAGTGTTGTCGTTTTCTTCTGCTGATTTAAGCAGGGAAAGATATTTAAATTTGATCAGCGTAAAGTCAAACAGCTCCCGCAGCAGCGTTTCCTGAAAAGTTTTTTTAGCATCCGCCAGGCTGTTTTCTGTTGGTGCATTGCGTTCATTTTCGCTGGTATAAGCAGCAATGGTTTGATCCGTAATTACGCTCCGGATAGTAAGCGGCGAACTCAATACCATACCTTCCAGCGTTTTGCACCGGCTTAAGGCCACATAAACCTGGCCGTGCGTAAACGATTTTTCAGCATCAATAATCGCCTTTTCAAACGTTAAACCCTGACTTTTATGAATGGTGATTGCCCAGGCCAGCCGCAGCGGATATTGCGTAAAACTGCCGATTACCGTTTCTTGTACTTCTTTTGTGGTGGTATTTAAAGCGTATTTTATATTCTGCCAAACCATTGGCCCAACGCCGATTTCATCTTCTTCTCCCGGACATTTTACATAAATTATTTCATCCACAATACGTTGCACCTTGCCAATTTTACCATTGTAAAAAAGCTTGTCGCGCGAGGTATCGTTCTTCACAAACATAACTTGTGCGCCAACTTTCAGTTCCAAGTTATCAACCGTTGGATAAGAAAACTCTGCAAATTCACCCTGGATGACCGCTTTAAATTGATGCTTTAGTTGTTCAATTTCTGTCAACTTTTGATCGTTTAATTGTTGCGCAGCAGAATTATGCGTAGTCAAGGTAATGTAACCTTCCTGCTCGTCCGGCTTAAAGCGGGGGATATACCGCCGGTTCAGATCATTCAAAACCTGCTCACTGATCCGGTTTTCGCGGATGCAATTTAAAAGGCCGATAAAAACAGTGTCTGATTGCCGGTAAATATGTTTCAGTTCAATGTTCACCAGCGGTGTTTCTTTTAAAGCTTTACTGCTAAAAAAATATAGCGTATCGTAATACGGTTTCAGCAAATCCCATTCTTCCTTTTTTGCCACGGGTGAAAGCTGGTGCAAATCACCGATCATCAGTAATTGCACACCGCCAAAAGGCTTGGAACGGTTTCGGTAACGGCGCAAAACCTCGTCCATAGCATCCAAAACATCGGCCCGGACCATGCTAATCTCATCGATCACCAATAAATCCAAACTTTGGATCAGGTTGATTTTCTCCCGGTTAAACTGCTTTTTAAACTGGTTATTTGCATTATCCTGCTGCGGAATATAAGGCCCAAAAGGTAGTTGAAACAGCGAATGAATGGTTACGCCGCCCGCATTGATTGCCGCCACACCCGTTGGCGCTACCACAGCCATCCTTTTGTGCAACGTGGTTTTAAGCTGATGCAAGAATGTGGTTTTTCCTGTCCCTGCTTTTCCCGTCAAAAAAACATTGCGGTTGGTATGCTGAACAAAATTATTGGCGAGATCGAGTTGCGGGTTTTGCTGCATAAAGCAATGATAAGAAAATTAGCATTCATTAGAAAATATATTTTATCGTTTAAAGAAACAACAGGCCAAAGTTTTGCTTTAAGCAATAGACAAGGTAGTTGCCAGCAACTCAGTGGATGTACTTCGTCATAAAAAAAAGCTGAAACGAAATATTCAGAGACATCCTTTTTTATACAAATTTAAAAAACAGCAAAGAAGCTGTTTTAAACCATTAATCTTTTTTAAGCAAAATTGATTCTATTTCAAAGCTGTAAGGCTGGTTTTGCCCGGTTGCTGATGGTCCGGTGCCAATGACTTCCAATTTATCAAACTGGTCAAGCTTAAAATTTCCTGCTGCTGCTTTAAACCAAAGCGGTAAAAACCCAGGGTATGGCCTGGGCAAAAGCAGGAAAGAATCGGGCAAAAAGTTACTTAATGGTATTTCTATATTCCGGAACTGCTGGTTGAGGGTTATAAAAGAAGCATTAGAAAAAGCATCTGCATTAATTAAACCGATCCTGATTTTTACCGGCTGCGTACTTGTAGTCCTGGCGCGGACAACAATTTTAGTAAAGGCCGAAAGTTCTGCAAGCCGTCCGCGCAGTTTATCTGCAACAAATAATTGCCAGCCAATGCTTTGTTTATCACCTAAATTTTGTGTTGATATTTTAAATGAAACTTGATCTGTTTTTTCTCCGGCAACCAATTCCGGCCCTTCTGTCCTGCTGTAAATTGGCGTATAAATATTGAGCTTTTCGTAATCCTTTTTAGCATTGAACAATTCGATAGCACTGTCATCAGATGCTACAAAAACCGGCCAGCTTTCTTGGTGCGTATAATTCCAGGCAAAAGGATCACCAGCATAAGCTCCGGGAAAAGTAATATATCCGAGATTTGGCTTTTGAATGATGATCCGATAACTCAACAAACCTGGCGTAACTATTTCTGCAGGGATTTCTGCTTCATAATGCTCTGCCACTTTTCTGCTCATAGTCGGCATTTTATATATGCCCAGCACTTTGTTGATTTGCAGCACTACTTTATCGGCAGAATCAACACCAACAATAGTCGCTTTCAAAATAAATGCTTTTCCGGCAGTTGTTTCAGGCAAATCAGGATGAACCACAAAAGGCAGGTTGCTGAAAGGTTTTGGTGCGATAAATTCTCCCAAAGTAATATTTCCCATCCTGCTTTGTGCCGGCCAATGCTTCTTTTGCAACCCTTTTTTTAAGATCAAATAAGTACCGGGGCGAATATTGAAAGTAGAATTTATAGTGCTAAAAGAAGCATTGTTGTTTGTATTGATACCTGCTACAGTAAATTCCTGACCCAAATCCGGCAGCATTAATTGCATCTGTTGGTTTTCCCATTGGATCCTGGTCACTTCTTTTTGTAGAGATGGCTGTTCAAAAGGGTCACGGATGGAGATGGCATCCGGCATGACTTCCATCCGCCAAACCCCGTTTTCCAGCTTATCCAAAAAGTAAGCACCGGTGCCGTTATATTTCACAACCGGCGAACTGCCAACTCCTGCAATATGCTGTAAACCAGAAGAATTGACTGGTTTTGACAAAGTATTGTTGGAATAATAAAACGCATCTGTAGTATTCATCTCACTTAAATTTTGCTGATAACTTACCCGAAAAACTTCAAAATTAGTGTCTGCCGGAAAAGTACCGTAATCTTTTTCGGGCAACTGATGAAAAACTTTTGCAGCAATCAACAAGCTGACCGCTTTGGAAGGCGTGTAGGCCAGGTTTAAATAATACGTTTGGTATTCGGTGTTGGCATAAGCGGTTGCCATCGGATCATAAGCAAATTGTGTTGCCCATTGAAAGCCTGCTTTCCTAAAACTCCTGGCCATTGCCGGATACATACATGATTGCAGCATATCGCCTGCATCAAACTCGTAAACAATTTTTGCTTTGGTTTTATATTCCGGGATGGTATCGAAAGGGATTGTATAGCGGTCAACATTAGGCAAAAAATTACCTTTTTGCTCATGCCCGGCCACCAAACCAACCGGGTACCACTGGAAACTTACACCGTCTATCGCTGATTTTGCAACGGCACCGGCATAAAACGGCGACTCGCTGATGTTGTAAAAAAGCGGCTTTTTCCAGCCCGCGCTTCTTGCTGCTGTAGCCAGCCGGTTTACATATTCGGTAACTTTAGGTTTCGGCCCGCTGTGTTTTGGTTCGTTGTTTAATTCCACAGCAATTATATCAGGGTCATGGCAATAGGATAACTTCGTGTAAGGGTTTACATGCTGCAGAAACTGCTTTAAATAATTTTCCTGCGCTTGTACCGCTTTTTCGTTTACCGTTACTTGTTCTTTATTGTAAATGCCGGAAAACCCTGCCGTATGTTCATCTTTCTCCGGATAACCGTTTCCCCAAAAAGCAAGCGGCGTAAACAGTATTTTGATATGCCGTTTTTCAAGCTGGTTAAGCAAATAATCAAACAATCTTAAATGCTCATTTTGAAGCAGGTTTCCAACAGAATCAGTAATCTCTGTATCCCAGACATGTACCCGGAAAGCATCAATCCCCATCCTGGATAAATGATAAACGTCCTCATCAATTGCTTTTTCCGGATCAATACCTAATGCTTTTTGCGAACGATAGCCATAAGCAAAAGGAACAGTATAATTGACCCCAAAAAAATAGGCTTTCTGATGATTGGACGAATACCCGATGATGCCTTTTTTATCGATATAAATAAAGTTCTTTTGCTGGGTTTTTCCGGTTTGTGCCTGAGCTTGAAAACCTAGTACCGACCATAAAAAAAGACCGATAAAAAGAGCTTTATAATTAACTTTCATGTTCTACTGACAAAATTACTGTTAATGCCCAACATAAAATTTGCGCTGATCGTTCTTGATGATGCTTTTGGCAGCACGACCGCTGATATTTACGCCGTTGATGTTGGCGGCAGTAGTTTTTGCAGGCACAGTTAGTGCAGCAATACGGAGACTGAACCGGTTTTTAAAAATCAAGCTAAAATATTTTTGGTAGAAATTTATCGGTGCAATACTTCTTTTATGGGATAAAAATTGAGGGATAATTAGAGATAGGCAGTATAATTGATCTGTCTATCTCTAATTACTTTTATAAAGCAAGAAAAGTATTTTAATACTTCCTACTGCTTCAACAAGGTGTTGCTGTACACGTGATACTCACCTGGAGCCAATGTTATGGGATAAGGGGTGGCAGCTACATTGATGCTGGTGCCACTAATATTATCATACCAGGTACCGGTAGATGGAAAAGTGATGCCGCCTGTTTGTGGCACGACATCAAAATTGCCAACCACTTCTACATTTGTGCCATCGCTACCGTTTAATTGGATTGTTTTAATTGCAGCATTCAGGCTGTATTTAAAGTTAGTAGTTGTGAAAACCGCATTTTTGATTTTCATTTTGATCAATTGCGAATAGACATTGTATAAATGTTTGCGGTTAGCATCGCTGGTATAATTCCACAATATTGGTTTATCTCCAGTCCTGCCGTTTTGATCGATGGAAATATCATAACCAAGTTCTCCAAATTGCCACAACATTTTAGGGCCGGGGGCTGATAAGAGAAATGCTGCAGCCAGCTCTTCGCGTTTTAAACCGGTTGCTAAACTTTTAATGTTGTAGCTTCCCAAACTGTTTCCGTATTGTTCATTTTTGAATTGTAACCGCTCTTCGTCATGGCTTTCAAAATAACCTACTAAATTGTAAGGCATTGTAAAGGTATGTGTGTCATAAAATAATCTGGAAAGATCCCACGAGCCACCGGCATCATTGTAACTCATTGTAGCCTGGTTAGCATTAAAGTTTAAATTATTCCACATAATCATGCCTTGGTTTGCCAATTCTGTTTCTTCCTGATCTGCTGCAAAATATTCTAATATCACATAAAGATTGGGGTCGATGCTTTTGATATAATTATTATAATCTTTCCAGATGGCAACCCGGCTGGCATCGTAAGCACCCCACGCGCTTACATCAGTACCAGAATTTTTTTGTGTAAGACCTTTTGCCAAATCAAACCGAAACCCATCAATCTTATATTCCTGCATCCAGAATTTGACAACATTTTTTACAAAGTATTTGGTAGCGGCACTTTCATGGTTAAAATCGTACCCAACACTATAAGGGTGCGTTGCATCAACATTAAACCACGGACTATTGCTGGCCGGCTTGTTAGTTGCTGTATTAAAATAAAGCTGCACCATAGGCGATTGGCCAAAGGAATGATTGAGCACCATATCCTGTATCACGGCTATACCGCGCGAATGACATTCATCAATAAAAGCTTTTAAGGCATTTTTGGTACCGTAATATTTATCGGGCGCAAAATAAAACGACGGATTGTATCCCCAGGAATCATTGCCTTCAAATTCATTAAAAGGCATCAGTTCAATTGCGTTTACACCTAAATTAGAAAGATAGCTTAATGTGTCTTTAAGCGTTTGATAATTATGTGCCTGGATAAAATCGCGGACATGCAACTCATAAATAACAAGCTTACTTTTATCCGGCCTGACGAAAGAAGTATTTTTCCAGCTGTAGGCCACCGGATTAGCTTGCATTGTGCTTACATTACCAGTTGTTTTTCCGGTTGGATAAGCAGGCAGATTCGGATAAGTATCCGCAGATATATATTTATCGTTATCAGGGTCTAACACCAATTCCGTGTATGGATCAGCTATTTTAATGGAGTTATCTACATAATATTGATAGGAATATAATTTAGATGCGTCCAAATTATCAATCTGAACCCACCAACGTGTGCCGTCACTGGTTTTTGTCATGGCTGTAGGCTGCCAGTTATTAAACTCGCCAATCACACTTACCGAAGTTTTACCAGGTGCATACAAGTTAAAAATAGCCGATTTCCCGGAGTTGATAAAAGTTACACCATCACCTGCCCCGGAAGGGATAGTTGTACTGGTTGTAGTGGTAGTTGTTCCGGTATTATTAGGTTCTGCTTGTTTCTTACATGCGGCTAAACCAATGGCCAGGCTACCAAGCAGCAGCAAACGAAGATTCCATTTCATAATTATTAAATGTTATGCAAGTTTATAAAGTAAAAAACCTAAGACAATTCGTATCAAGCAAAAGCCTGATGCTATTAAATTTAAAACAGATCAGTTATAAAATCCCCAACTGAGATATGTTATTGCTTTACCAGGGTATAAGTAGCAGTTGCAGAAGGAGCTGTACCAATTGCACTAAGCGGAATGGCAAATGAAACTTTATAATTGCCTGCAGCAGCCACATTAATGTTTGCCCCGTTTGCACTTGTTGCATCTTTACCATTCGCAGGAGAAACATCTCCCCAGGCAAATGTCCAATCATGGTTTTGCCTGATCTTAAATGCGCCTGCAGTCATCGCTATCGTACCTGTCCAGCCAGTGCTGCCATCATTTACATATTTCGTTAAATCAACATCTGTACTAAAATTTCCGCCTGCTGTGGTAGAACCTATAACGCTATAAGTATTTGCCAATGCAAACGAAATCGTATTGGTGTTTAAATTAAGTGTTATTACATACTGGCCTGGCATTGACGGAGCATACAAATTATTACTGGCATTATAAGCTACTGTAGTGCTGGTAGAACCTGTAGCATTATTAGTGGCATATTTGTTATTGAAATTTTTTGCCGGCAAGATCAAGAATTGGGTTTTGCCTGCAGGAAAATTAATAATGCCTGTATAAATACCATTGCTTGTTGCCGATAGCAAACTATCGGGAGAGGATGTACTGTAACCTTGGAACTCTCCCACCACATATAGCCATGATGTAAGGTAAAACGGCGTAGCGGTAACAGTAACCACATTGGAGTAAACCGAGGCTACATTGCTGGAAATAGAATGCATAACCCGCACCAATACTGGTGATGCAGTACCGCCCGTAAGGCCCAGCTTCAACAGCAAAGCATCAAAATCTGCAGTTGAATATCCCTGTGTAAGCACATTTGTACCTAATGTAACCGATGTTGGGTTTGCCCAGTTATCACCCGGCTTATCAATTTGCAGGGTATTGGTAATCGCGGCACTGTAACCGTAATCAGGTTTAGTGAAGCTAAATTTGATAACTTTTGTGGTATCGTTTAAGCTAGCCCTTTGCAATACCAGTGTTGAGGATGACGCAGTAAGCGTACCTGCTTTTCCGCCGTTGCTGGTGGCTATGGCGCCGTCTTTTTTGCAGGATTGCAGCAATAATGCAATTGCACCAATTGTCAGGAAATTTATTAAAAGTTTTTTCATTTTTAATATAAATATCTGGGGGAAAATCCCTCGCCTTTAGGTGAAGACTTTAGTTTTATAAAAACATAACAGATGAGATGGTTTTAGAGTATATAAAGAATTAGGATGAAAACGCATCCAATGAGGGCTTTGCAGTTTCAGACAGACTTTAGATGGCTTTAGCCGATTACAAATCTATCGCCTTTCAGGCGATAGTAGTTTAATTGATTCGGTATAAGAAGAGCCTGTTCAAATTCATATTCAGTTTGGTATCGATACTTCTTTTATCACCCAAAAAACAGTAAGCGTGATGCTTCTTTTATCAGTATAAAATCACATTCAAAATCACCTGGCCAAAAGAAGTATTTAAGTTTACCTGATCAAAATTAAACAGGCTCATTATTTTTTAATATCCGGTGTTTTGTTTTAAGTTAGAATTAACGCCAAGGTCAGAAGTTGGCAACGGATAAATAGTGCGATAAGAAGCAACGGAAGTTCCGCCTTTAACGCCACCTTTGTACGGCCATAAATAAGTGCCTTCTACAAATCTGCCATAACGAATTAAATCCGTCCGGCGGAAACCTTCCCAGAACAATTCCCTTGCTCTTTCATTCAATATAAAATCAGTAGTTAAATCTGTTGTTGCAATGTTGCCGCTGGTACTGCCGCTGTAAGCACGGGTGCGTATTTTGTTCATGTAAGTTAAAGCAGTTGCTGCATCCCCTCCTGTACCGCCGCGCAATACAGATTCAGCATAAATAAAATACATTTCAGGCAAGCGGAAAATTGGCATATCTACATCAGAATAACTAATGTTTGAACCTGCTGCACCTGTGCTGGTAACATTCCTGAATTTCGTAACTGCAAATCCATCAGTAAAAGAAGTAACATCATTTATGATCAGATTTTGTCCGCTGGTATAAAACTCTGCACGTTTATCCGGGTTTCCATTGTTTGGAAAAGAAGTTGCAATGTTATCTGGAAAAAGCTTAACCAGATTACTGGTAGTTCTGATACCAGCCCAGCCGCCGCTAATGCCAAAAGATGAAGATGGCATCGAACCGCCAACAGGAGCATGGGTCATAAATGTGGTTCCGCCATAGCTTTGAGTATTATTGCCGTCGTAGTTGATAGTCAAAATAAACTCACTGGTATTGTTGTTATTATCAGCCAGCATTAGGTTATCGTAGTTACCAATCAACGTATAACCTGCATTGATAACTTTTTGCGAGTAGGTGATGGCATCTGTATAACGTGTTGTGCCTGTATAAACGCCCGCATTCAGATAGATACGTGCTAATAATGCCCAGTCTGCTGCCTGGTCTGCCCGGCCGTATTCATTTTGTTTTGGTGCTACCAAACTGCCGTCAATCGCTTTCAGTTCAGTTTCGATGTAAGCAAAAAGTGTTTTTCTGTCTATTTGCGGCGGAGTAGTTGTACCAATCGGATCAGCTTCTGTTGCAAATGGCGGATTGGCATACAAATCCATCAAGACAGCATATTGGTAAGCCCTTAAAAAACGTGCTTCGGCCCGATAATAACGAATATTGGTTGCATCTGTACCGGTAATACCGCGGCTGCTAAGGTTATCGTCAGATGATTGACGGATAAACTCGTTACAAAGTGTAATTTGATAAGTACAACGATAGTATAATCCCTGGAGGAAAAGATTGGAAGATGACCAGCTCATGTTGTGAAAATCCGGCAAACCGGCATCGCCCCAACCCACAACTGCTTCATCAGTAGGCAATTCCTGTGCTTCTCAGTATAAGCGGAAAAAATCAGATGTACCTTCATCAATTCCTGCAATGTCTCTGCTTCCTGCGGGGCCATTGTTTCCGGTTAAAGCATAAGCAGCATAAACCTTGGCCAAAGCCTGTTTGTACCCGGCCGGTGTAGAATACACTGCTGTAGACGTTACCTGATCATTAGGTGTAAGGATGAGGTTTTTTTTACAGGATAACAGTGTTGTTCCGGCGAACAAACCTGTTATCAGTAACATTTTTATGGGGTTTCTTTTCATTTTGATTTATTTTATTGCAGAAGCTTATCTAAAATTTATTCGATATATTTTCTATGCTTCTTTTATCACCTAAAAATTGAGTTATATAATTTTGACTTTTTTAGCGTAATGCAAACACCAATTTTTATAAGGTAAAAGAAGCATTAGCATTCTTCTGATAGATAGTTAAAAAGACACAAATTATATTCTATGATTATAAGGCCAGGTTTAAGCCCAAAACATAAGTTCTTGGCCTCGGGTAAAAGTTATTGTCAATTCCGCTTGGGATTTCAGGGTCAACGCCTTTATAATTGGTGATGACAAATACGTTTTGCACGTTAAAAGAGATTCCTAAGTTTCCGGAATTCGGAAATACTTTTCCACAGTTATAACCAATGTGCATATTGTCCATCCTCAGGAAAGACGCATTTTCCAACCAGTAATCCGATAACACCTGTTTATCACTGTTGCCGATAAGGCCGCTTTCCAAAACAGTTGATGAACCATTATGAAGGATATTAATCGGATCAAGAAAATTACGCTGAACACCAGTGCTGGAAGCAACGTTGTTATACACATAATTGCCCAAATTTGCCCTGGCTACCAAACCGGCACTCCACTTTTTGTACACCACATCTGTGCTGAAACCGAAGTATTCTTTAGGATCCGGGCTTTTGCTGATATACAAGTCATTTTGATTGATTATCCCGTCTCCGTTTCTATCTACAAAAACGCCGTCAAGCGGCTTTCCGTTGGTGCCATATACCTGCTGATAGGTGTAAAATGAGTATTTGGAATAGCCAACAGAATTAATTTGGATAGTGTTTCCTGTACCGCCGGAAATTCCACCCGTTAATAATCCTGATGAACTGCCAGTACCGGCCAGTGTTAAATTAGTGATCTTATTTTTGTTATAGGTAACGTTAAAACCGGCAGTCCAGTTAAGGTCTTTACTTTTAATAATTTGTGCATTAACATTTAATTCAATTCCCTGGTCGCGCATGTTGCCAACGTTTCCAACAATCTGGTTAGTAAAATTGGTTAAAGCAGGCTGGCTGACCAGTGCAAGCAGGTTTTTGGTTTTCCTGGAATAAAAATCAATACTACCGGTGATGCGGTCATCCAGAAAACCGAAATCAAAAGCAGCATTGCTGGTAGCAGTTGTTTCCCAGGTTCTGCCGGGATAATAACCGCCCGGACGGTATAAAGAATAATAAGTGCTTCCAAACTGATAACGGGCTGTAGCAGTACTCAAACTATAATTAGATAAGTATTCATAATTGCCAATACCTTCCTGATTACCGGTAACACCATAACCCAAACGCAGCTTCAAACTGGAAAGCGTTCTGTTGTCTTTCAGGAAATCTTCATCATGGATCCTCCAGGCAAATGCACCGGATGGGAACACGCCGCTCCGATCGCCAGGCGCAAAACGGGTAGAATAATCATTACGGATCGTACCGGTAAGTATATATTTGTTATTGTACACATAATTTACCCTGGCATATATTGAAGTTAATTCATACTCAGCAATGTCATTATAATAAGTTGGCACTGAATTAGGGTTTATCGTCCCATCCGAAAAATAGGATGAATAGTTATAATTATTGGTACTAAATTTTTGATCAGAATAACCGGCTACCGCATCAATCCGACTGTTGATGGCTTTGATTTCTTTGTTATAGCTCAAAAATCCTTCAAAAAGCTTATTACCGTTGGTTTGCTTATATTGATGATTGTAACCGCTGTAAAAAGTACCGTTTGAGGAGTAGGAATCTAAATTTGAAGCAGCATATCCGGGGATTGATTGTGATCCTGTACCTCTTGAGCCATCATAAGAAATGTTGATATTGGCGTGCAGATCAGGGAAAAAATGAAGTTTATAATCTAAAGCCAAACTGACAATAGTCCTGTAAACTGTACTGGTGTTTCTGTTTTGAAGTAGCAAGCCCAAGGGGTTTGATGGTGCTAAAGATTTTAAGCCCGATGGCGTATTGTTGGCATCAGTATATTCGTAATAACCACCATATAAGCTATTATTACCTGAATAAACAGGAACCGTAGGATTAAAACTTGCAGCAGAGCCAATAGCACTTTCATTTGCAAAACGCTGGTTTACATCAGCCCCTTTTACATTAAAATTAATTTTAAGGTGATCGGTAAATAGTGTTGGGCTTAGGTTGATAGCTGTGGTATATCTTTCTAAAGAAGAAGTTTTTAAAATACCGTTTTGGTTAGTATAGCCAACCGAAACACGATAAGGCAGTTTGCCTGCTGACCCGGAAACACTCAGGTTATTATCAGTGCTGTAAGCAGTTTGATAAATCTGCTTCTGCCAGTCAGTATTGGCAGTTCCTAACAGGGCTTTGTATTTTCCGTTAGATGTAGCGGCAGTATCATTTGCATTAATATAATTGCGAAACTGACTTGCCGAAAGTACAGGTGCTTCTTTTGGCAGTTTAGCTACAGAAAATTGTGTACTGAAATTAATCTGTGGTTTACCGCTTTGTCCTTTTTTGGTAGTGATAATAATTACACCGTTAGACGCCCGGTTACCATAAATTGCCGCAGCAGAAGCATCTTTTAGGATAGAAAACGACTCAATATCATTCGGATTGATTAAACTTAAAGGGTTTGCCGCACCCGAAATACCAGTAGGGCTTAACGGCACACCATCTATTACAATCAAAGGATCATTGCTTCCGTTAATTGACGCACCGCCACGAATACGAATTTGGCTTCCTGCGCCCGGAGCACCGCTGTTAGATATAACGGATACACCGGCTACTTTACCTGCTATTAGTTGTTCGGGTGTAGTAATTTGGCCTTTTTGAAAGTCCCTTGAAGTTACCGTAGCAATTGATCCTGATAAATCTTTTTTCCTTTCGGAACCATAACCGATAACAACCACTTCATTTAAAGATTGTGCTGAAGAAGCCATTTGAAAATCGGCAGTAATGTTTCCACTACCGCTAACTGTTACTGTTTTTTTAATGGCATTGTAGCCTACAAATTGCGCAGTTATGGTAACCGTGCCGGCTTTTACACCGTTTATTTTGTAATTGCCGTCCAAATCGGTAGTAGAACCCAAGGTAGTGCCGTCAACAGTTACACTGGCCCCGGGCAAAGACAGCCTTTTTTCATCTACTATTCTGCCCGAAATACTTCCGGTCTAAGCAAAAGCCCAAGCAGAAAGCATTAAAAAAGCACTTAAAAATACATACTTTTTAAAATAAATTTTTCTCATTGATTCATAATTTATACAGCTAAAAGAAGTATTGATGTTCAATATGAACTTGCTTGACTGTAGTTATAATTGGTTTATAATTCTTGGTTTAAAAGGTTTCTTTCAGGATTTGGGCTTGCTTGATTACAAGCTTGTTTTTTATTTGATAAAAGAAGCATCAAAGCACTCCAATATTTGTTTAAGTTGGATATGGCATAGACATCTTTGTTATGTTTATTAATTTTTGAAAAACATTTTATATTTCATAATCCCGCAGATACGCGTCTTTGGCCAGTACAATTGCTATGACCGGTTTTTGGAATAACATGAAGGATTACTATTCGGTTTAAAACTGCTGTAACAAGAAAAACTCCTGTAAAAACAGCAATTGGTTTTTATTTAATGTTAACCTGTTTATCGAACTGGCTTTTTTATAATTGGTTTATCAAATGAAGAAACAGCTTTTGTTTGCTAATGATTGCACAAATCCAGCCTTCAATTTAATCTGAACAAAGAAAAGCACTATTAAACTTATTTACCGAGGTTTAAAACTTGTTTAAAAAAAATATCAATAGTTTTAATTCTAACTACTTGAAATTCACTTACTTTTGCTTTCGTATCCCTTTAAAAATTTAAAGCTTCAATCCTGAAAATAACCCTTGATTATATTTTTATTACTGCTGAGGTGTGAGATTTATATCTTTTTCATCCTGAATAAACAATACAGAAACTGCTGCGCAGAACATAAAAATACCGGCAAGCACAAGCGCATAAATAGCCTGCCCGCCAAAAACATCTTTCACAATTAACCCACCAAACAAACCATTGATTATTTGTGGCAACGTGATAAAAAAGTTGAAAATCCCCATATATACACCTATTTTTTGAGCAGGGATAGAGCCGGATAAAATAGCATAAGGCATTGCCAAAATACTTCCCCAGGCCAGGCCAATGCCAATCATAGAAATAATAAGCAGTTTAGGGTCCTGAATAAAAAAGATAGACAGCAAACCTGCGCCGCCTGCAATCAAAGAGAAAGCATGTGTTATTTTTCGGCTGGTCATCCGTGCAATAGCCGGAAGAAACAGCGCATATATTGCCGAAACACCGTTATAAATGCCAAATAAAATGCCCACCCAATTGCCGGCATCAGCAAATTTAACGGATGAAGTATCACTTGGGGCTACGTGATAAATATGTTGTGCAATGGCAGGTGCCGAAAAAACCCACATGGAAAACAAGGCGAACCAGGAAAAAAATTGAACCAATCCAAGCTGGCGCATGGTTTGCGGCATGTTTGCAAAATCCTTAAAAATGGTTAAAAGGCCACCAGGTTCTTCCTTTGGCTCTTCGGCATGAAAAGCGGCATATTCTTCCGGCGGATATTCTTTGGTTGTGAATATCGTCCAAAGTAAACTGCCGATTAAAACAGCCGCACCTGTATAAAAAGAAAAAAGAACGTTGTTTGGAATATGGTTCTGGTCTGCTGTTTTAGAAATGCCGAAATATTCTGAAAAAATATAAGGCAGCCATGAACCTGCCACCGCACCTATACCAATTAAAAAAGTTTGTACCGAAAAACCCAGGCCGCGCTGGCTATCAGGCAGATTGTCTGCAATCAAAGCCCGGAAAGGTTCCATTGCCACGTTAAAAGAGGCGTCCATAATCATCAGCATGCCGGCCCCTACCAAAATCGGCGGTAAAATAAATGCCATAAAAGAAGCATTGGGCAAAAAAATCAAAGCTAATGCTGCCAGTAAACCGCCGGTCAAGAAGTAGGGTTTGCGGCGGCCTAACCTTGTCCAGGTCTGGTCGCTATAATGCCCGATGATCGGTTGTACGATCATCCCGGTTAAAGGTGCGGCCAGCCAAAAAAGTGATAAATGTTCTACATCGGCACCAAAGGTTTGTAAAATGCGGGAAGCATTGCCATTTTGCAGGGCAAAGCCAAATTGGATTCCTAAAAACCCAAAGTTCATGTTCAAAATTTGCCAAAAGCTTAATCTTGGCCGTGTTAAAACTTTTCTCATCAGCGTTTAAATAATTGGTAGGTTCAGGTAAAAATTCGGGTTGCCTTCTTACTTCAACTCGAATATCGTAACGGATTTGGCAGGCAAACTCAGGTTAGCAATAGTATTTAACTGTTCGCCCGTCATCACATTTACAGCTTTCGTAAAGGTTGCAGTCCGTTCCGAAAAACGATCTGTAGCAACAGTAACCGACTTTTCATCAGCATTATAAGCAATCAAAATTGTGTTTTTCTGATCATACCGAAAATACACATAAATATTATTTTGCGGAATATACTGCATCAGCTTTCCAGTTTGCAAAGCGGTTGTATTTTTACGATAGTTGGCCAGTTTCTGCACGTAGTCAAAAGCTTCGTTTTCTTTTTCGGTACGGCCTGCTGCCGTAAATTTATTCACCTTATCACCATGCCATCCGCCGGGAAAATCCAAGCGGACCAAACCATCGGGATTGGAATAATTTTTCATCAGGATTTCATCACCATAATACAGCTGCGGAATGCCGCGCATGGTTAACAAAAGTGCCATGCCTGCTTTGTATTTGTTAAAGTCTTCTCCTACGACAGAGTAAAACCGGCTCATGTCATGGTTATCCAGAAAAATTACGTTTCGCGTTGCATCCTGATACATAAAATCTTGTGCCAGAACTGAATACAAACGGTTTACGCCATCCGTCCAGCCGGGTTTTCCGTTCAATGCTTCGTTTATGGCCTCTTTTATTTGCCCGTCTGTAATACCAGGAAGTTGCGTATCAAAACCGCGGTTTACCGTATTTCCCTGTGTAAAATAAGCCTGGTTGGCAACAGACCACACCAGCGTTTCACCATAAATAGAGAAATGAGGGAACTCAGCTTTAACCTTTTTCGCCCAGTCAGCCATGTAACCAGCATCATTGTAAGGATAAGTATCCAGCCGAAAACCATCCAAACCTGCATATTCCACCCACCAGATATGATTTTGGGTGAGGTAATTTTGCACGTAAGGATTGTTTTCGTTCAGGTCGGCCATACTGTGATCAAACCAGCCATCCAACATGGTTTTTTTATCGATAAAAGAAGCATGAGGGTCCATCACGGCAGCGTCCCGAAAGTTGGAGTTGGTATATTTTGGCCATTGGTGCACCCAACTTTTCATCGGCATGTCTTTAATCAACCAAGATTCTGTGCCAATATGATTGTGGACTAAGTCTTTAATCACTTTCAATCCCATCGAGTGGCATTTTTCTACATAAGCTTTGTACAATTCATTCGTTCCAAAACGCGGGTCAATTTTATAATAATCAGTAACGGCATAACCATGATAAGAAGCATGCGGCTGATTGTCTTCAATCTCAGGTGTCATCCAAATAGTTGTCACACCTAAATTTTTTAAATAATCCAGATGATCCATCAAACCTTGGATATCGCCTCCGTGGCGGGAATAGATAGAATCGCGGTTCAAACCTGTCTCCTCCAAACTTTTAACCACATCATTGTTAAGATCACCATTGGAAAACCGGTCAGGCATCAACAGGTAAATCAAATCTTTATTGGTAACGCCCTGTGCCCGGTTTGCGGAAAAATTACGTGCTTTCAGTTCATATTTGTATTGCAAATCAGTTTTTCCGGAAGATGAAAAAATGATTTGAAAACTACCAGGTTTAGCTGAAGGGGAAATTTCCAGGTCAACAAACAGATAGTTCGGGTTTTCCACCTGATGAACCTGTATCAGTTTCACACCCGGATAATTCAACTTTACTTTACATGATGTAATGTTATCTCCGTGGATCAGAAGCTGCAGTTTTGGGTTTTTCATTCCAACCCACCAAAAAGCCGGCTCTACCCTGGAAATTTCCGCAGCTTTTATTTGTGTTATTGCTAATAAAAGCGTGATAAAGAATATGATTTTTTTCATTGACAGGAGTTGACTCAGCTTTAAGTTATTGCATTTTGTATAAAATACTGGCTGTTGTAGCGGCCAAGATAATTGTAGGGTTATTCATTTTTTGAATGCCTTTTTCGTCAATTTTATCGCCGTTGCCAACTAATATCCAATCGCCAGGAGGCAGGCTAATGGTTTTATCCTCCCGGTTACCATTTAAAAGTACCAGAATATCTTTCCACTGATCGCCATTGGCATGATCGGTCAATGAATATTCAATCAGGTTAGGATCGGGTGTTTCTGTAAACTTTAAATGCTGTTGGATCATGGCTGTAGATGGCATCCGGAATGCAGGATGGTTTTTTCTCAAAGCAATCAATGCTTGATAGTAATCAAAAACAGTTTTATAAGTTGTTTTTCTGCTCCAATCCAACTCATTGATAGCATCAGGCGAGTTGTAAGAATTGGCAACACCTTGTTTAGTACGCAGCATTTCGGCACCGGCATGTAAAAAAGCAACACCCTGAGAAGTTAGTACAACGGCATTACTCAGTTTATCCATTTTAATCAAATCCTTTTCTGAAGCATCAGGATTAGCAATTTTTAACCGGTCAAACAAAGTATTGTCATCGTGGCAGGAAACATAATTAATCGTTTGGTAAGGCTCCTTTGCCCAGGGAGCTTTTGAATAATTGACGGCTTGGTAATTAATTTGCGGATGCGGGGCAGAAGCAGCAATACCAAACTTTACGCTTTCGGCCAGGCCGGTTGCCCCGCTCACAAAGCCTTTTGCTTTTACATCGCTAAACCCTCCTTTTAAACCGTCGCGCAAATCATCACTAAAAGCAGCTATTTCTTTTAGCTTGATTGTATTTTTCTTAACGGCCCTCTGATCTTCCGGCAGCGGACTTGCACCCGCGGCCCATCCTTCTCCGTAAATAAAAATAGTTGGGTCAAATCCATGCAAAGAATCACTCAAGGCATTCATGGTTTCAATGTCGTGTATGCCCATTAAATCAAACCTGAAACCGTCCAAATGATATTCTTTTGCCCAATACATAACGGATTCAATCATGAATTTGCGCATCATAGCTTTTTCAGAAGCAGTTTCATTCCCGCAAGCTGTTCCGTTGGAGTAGCTGCCATCCGGGTTGTGCCTGTAAAAATAACCCGGTGCAAATTGGGTGAAATTGGAATTGTTGATGTTGCTGGTATGGTTATACACCACATCTAAAATTACCCTTAACCCTTTAGCATGCAGTGCTTGTACCATTTGCTTAAACTCCCTGATCCGAATATTGCCGTCGTAAGGATTAGTGGAATAGCTTCCCTCCGGAGCATTATAATTTTGCGGATCATAGCCCCAGTTATATTGGTTTAGTTCGGGTTTACTTTCATCAACAGAGTTAAAATCGAAAGAAGGCAGCAGATGCACATGCGTTACACCCAGATCTTTGATATGATCAAGCCCGGTTGATTCTCCGTCAGGGCTTTTAGTGCCTGTTTCTGCTAACCCTAAAAATTTTCCTTTATGTTGTATGCCCGAATTTTTGCTGATGGACAGGTCGCGAATGTGAAGTTCGTAAATAATAATATCTGTGAAGTTTGTGAGCTTGGGCTTTTTGTCCTGCGCCCAATTTTTCGGATTCGTAGCAGTTAAATCTACCACCATTCCTCTTTTGCCATTGATATCTACGGCTTTGGCATACATATCCGGTGCTTCAAGCAGCCATTTGTTGTTTTCATTTACCTGGAAAGTGTAGTATTGGTTTTTAATATTTTGATTGATTACGGTTTCCCAAACGCCCTGGCCTGCTTTAGTTAAATTAACCGTTCGTATAGGGCTTCCTCCTTCTCCTGCTGCATATAACCGCAGTTTTACAGCAACCGCTTTAGGTGCCCAGACCTTGAATACTGGTTTTTGAGGCAAATAATTCACCCCTAAATCTTTCCCGCTATAAAAAGGGTAATCCTGAAAAGGATCAATTGTTACTACCGGCTTAAACGAAATAAGCGGCATCAACGCAAAAAGCAATAAAAAAGCTTTCAAGGGTTTCATTTTAATAATTAAAGTTATCCGAAACAGAAGTAAATTTTTGTCTAAGCTTTTTACAGGGACTGCAGTGGTTGATATGGTTTAAAAAAATCGGTAAAATAAAAATATTTGTCTAAATCCTTTCATAAATCGTATCCTTTAACAATTAGTTCAAATTGGTACTGCCTGCCAAAAAATCAATTCGTTTTTGTAACGGTTTACTGCGTTAAAATTGTATCAGGACCTGTGCTTCTCATTCAGCAGGAACTATAAAAATCTTGGCTAGGACAAATTAAGGCAGGTTATATCAGAATAACGATCAGTTCAATCAAGATTTTTAAAAATATTAATGTTTTAAAAGGTAAACGTTTCTATATTAGAAGATTATAAAAAATAAACCTTGAAAAAATTTAAAGGGTTTAAGCCGGTTTTATGTACATGTATTTTTAGATGCTTCTTTTATCGGCACAAAATTATAGGCATAAAAGAAGCACCGGACAATTCTGATAGAAAACCATGGAGGCCCCTAAAAGATTTTTAGATATTAATTGTTGGAAACTTCAACCGCTTTCTGTGTCTTCCTCTGATTTATAGTTGTTGTTTTTCCGGTTCTGTGTTTTTTTGGAAAGTTAAAATGTTGATAACTTTTAAACTCATTCCTAAAAAAATTTAAGTTTTCAACAAAATAATTAATTGCAGAAACAAACTTTACCTTGGTTTTGTAATAAGACAATCTGTTTGTATTTTGAAGCTGAGCAGGTAATTACTGACTTCGATTTTTTATAAATGTTTTTTAACCGCATGTATTATGGAATTTTTAGTCAAATCTTTTGAAGCTAAAAAAGATCATCATTTAGCTGATGAATTAGTATTTTCTAAAGAACAAATCTTACGTACCATTGGTCGTGATTTTAACAAATCAGTAGCAAATATTGTAGGCTTGGTTTCTCTGTTGGAAGACGGGGTTTCTGACCAGGATTTTGACAGCATCCGTAGTTATTTATCAAAAGAAGCAACAAACCTGCACGTGATGGTAAAAGGTATTTGCAGTTGATCCGATTGTAATTTTTATATTGATACTGTTTTTATCTGCCTAAAATTGTATCAGCCAACCCTGAAAGTTTTGCCCGGATTGTTTTTCACTTGAATTATACTGGAACTTATTTTGCAGAAACCCATTCTTCCATTTTGTCTATCTGCAACCCTATTTCTTTGATTTGAGAATCGTGCAGCCATTGTTCTTTTTTACAAACCCATCCTGATCTACTTCTGCACAATACGATGCTAAGTAATACCGTTTGTCCTGTAAACCGGTAAGTTTCACAGTCCTCTTTCTTTACGGTGCCGTAAATCTTTCCAAGAGTCGGACTTGTGAAATATGCTTCCATTATGTTTTTATAGCTTTACTGAGTATCCGGTACCATTATCTGCAATTACATCCGCCCACTTGCTTTTATAGTCAAATTAAGACGAATTTGCACCGAATGCTTCTTTTATCACTTGTTTTTCAGCATTGCTTAGTGTTGATACTGAATGTAATCGGATATCATTTTAAAAGTGCAGAACAGGATTGTATATCCTCTTCTGCACTTAATGACTTGTGTCCACAGTTCAACTAATCGTTCTATTTCACCACGATCAGTTTTTTGGTCAGCATTGTTTTTCCGCTGATAAGATGGATGATGTAAACACCGTTTTGAAGCGTACTAACGTTCAATGCAAAAACTTTTTTCGTGTTTGCTTCGGTTACATCATCAAACAACCGGCTGATCAACTGGCCTTTTGTATTGTACATTACAACGGTAGTTTGCCCTGCTTCCGGCAAAGCAAATTCTATATTCGTTTGCCCGGCAGCGGGGTTTGGATAAATAAACAAACCAGTTTTAACAGTTTCTGAAATAAGTCCGGGCGGCGTAATGGCCAACGGTGCCACACTGCCCGTGCTGCCGGAACCGAAAGCTTTCAACTGCGCATTATAAGGAGAAAGGTATTTTCCGGGCAGCGGGCTTTCCACGTTTCCGTTTGGCAGTTGCCATTGCACCGACAAATTATCTCCGCCGCCGCCTTCTTTCTGTATGGCTTCAACATAATATTTTTTGCCTGCCTGCAAAGTAACGGCTGCAGATTTCTGGGAAGCAAATTTAGCCCATTCCCGGTAATCCGTCCAGCTTAGCACGTTGGCAATCCTGACTTTATTGGCCGGGTTGTCATCGGTGGATAAGTACAGTTCTCCGGCATCGTCCGCAGCAAGCCAAAAAACGTAGCTGCCCGTTTGCGATACGCAGATATAGCCGCGGATACGCGAGGCATAATTGTCGCCAATATTTGCCGGCCCTTCAAAAGAAGCAATCTGACTGCTTGAAGTTGGCGCGGTTTGAAAGGAAAAATCGGAAATATTATTTCCGGAAACATTGTCCCACTCCTCCCGCAAAATCGTTCCGGTAGCCGAACAGGTTACGGAAGCAGGCATCACCACAAAACTTTGGGATACTGTTTTTGCCATATTAAAAGAAGCATTGCCCGCTTGCGAAGCTGCTATGATTACGGTCCCTGCACCGGTGACCGTAACGGTACTGCCGGATAAAGTTGCCGGCCCGGAAACGACACTAAAACTTACCGCAAGCCCGGAAGAAGCCGTAGCTGACAACGCAAAAGGCGCATCACCATTCGTTTTGGAGGCCAGGGCTGCAAAAGTGATTGCTTGGCCTGCTGCTGGTGTAGCTGTAAAAGGCGACAAATGGATTCCGGCTATTGGCGTTTCCATCGTTCCGTCCGGCAGTTGCCATTGCACCGATAAGTTATCGCCGCCGCCGCCTTCTTTCTGCAAGCCTTCTATATAATATTTTTTGCCTGCCTGTAAAGTAATAGAAATTGATTTTTGAGAGGAGAATTTTCCAAATTCCCGATAGTTTGTCCAACTGTCCGTATTGGCAATCCGTGTTTTATTAGCCGGATTATCATCTGTAGAAAGCCACAATTCACCGGCATCATCGCTTGCAATCCAAAAAGTATAACTGCCGGTTTGGGGCGGAAAAATATAACCCCGGATCCGCGAACCGTAATTATCCGCTGCATCTTTTGGCCCTTCAAAAGAAGTGATCTGGCTGGTAGAAGTGGGTGTGTTTTGAACGGGAATATCTGCAATCGTGTTTCCGCTGGCGTTGTCCCATTCATCCCTTGTGATAGCACCTGTACCGGTTATAATTGTTGATTTAGCAGCAGTTGTATCTACATAAGGCGACAAGTGGCTGCCGGCAATTGGCGTTTCCATCGTTGCATCCGGCAGTTGCCATTGCACGGATAAGTTATCGCCGCCGCCGCCTTCTTTTTGCAGTGCTTCTACATAATACTTCTGACCAGCCTGTAAAGTGATGGAAGCAGATTTTTGAGAGCTATATTTGCCCCATTCCCGGTAATTCGTCCAGCCATCAATATTGGCGATCCTGGCTTTATGGGCAGGTTGGTCATCTGTGGAAAGCCAAAGTTCCCCGGCATCATCAGTTGCAAGCCAAAAAATATAATTCCCAGTTTGGGGAGGGCAGATATAACCGCGGACACGTGAACCGTAATTATCTGCAATGTTTAAAGGACCTTCAAAAGAGGTTAGCTGACTGATTGAAGAAGGTTTAGTTTGAAGCGGGATATTGGAAATACTTGTTCCGCCAACATTGTCCCATTGCTCCCGCAGGATCGTTCCGGTAGCTGAACAGGTAGCATTATTAGCAGGAGCTGTTGTAGCGGTACTTGCCGTATTGCCAATGATGATAGCAGAACCAAAGGGTTGGATGGAGATGCTGTTTTGGTAGTTGTTGCCGTAAACATCGGTTCCGGGACTGTTAGTAGGGTAGGTTTTGGCAGATGTTGTGGGGTTATCTAAAAAGCTGATGTATTGGCTAGGGTCAACTGCCGTGGCTGTTACTGCTTCTACCCTGATATTGTCCAAATACAAGGCCGAAGGCTGTTCAGGAATGTCGAACACCAAGCTCGCATTGCCCTCGCTGGCCGTTGCGGCAAATAAATACTCTTTCTCCTGGCGGGCTGCGGTAATTGTTGAAGCCTTGCGCTCCGACAAATCACTATAGTTCCCTGCGCTCTGCCGAAGATAAGCGGTAATTGCCTTGCGGCTGTCCGCGCCCAGCATGCTGAACTTTAACCGGTACTGTTTTCCTGCCGTGACTGCCCCTATCCCGATGATTACCGAGGCATAGTTCGAGCTGTTCGTTACAGAAGAAAACGATACTTTCAGTGCCCCGCCGTCCAATGTGCCGCTGTCCCAGCCGGTAACTGCATTGCCTGCCGAAGCATAGGCATATAGCCCGCCTGCATTGCTGTCGAAAGTACCGTTTGTAAACTGGTTGCTGCCGCTTGCCTGGCTTACCGTATAGAAAGGGATTTGTCTGGGTGATTTCCCCGAGCTGCCGTCTTTGCCATATAACGCTTTCCAGCTATCCAAGCTGACGGCATTATAACTATATGCTCCGTTCACCTGCTGCAGCACTCCGATCACTAAATCATCATCTGTCGGCCTTGCATAATAATTGTTGTCAAATGTGCCGAAATTACCAATATCGTTGTCCTTCGTCTTATACTGTGCTGCCATCTGGCCGCTCTGTTTTGCAAGAAAGATATTGCCCGTAACGGTGTTGTTATATACCGGGCTGTTTGCTGCGATGTTATCATGCTCCATCAGCAACTGCACAGCATTGTTATAGACGGTGTTCTGTTTGATCGCAATATCATGCGCGTTATGGATGTAGATGCCGTTGGAAGCGCAGGTTGCGACCGTATTGCCTGTAAGCGTTACCTGCCCTGCATTGTCGTCTATATAAATACCATGGGCATACAAGTTCTCCGGGTGGTCTGTACCGCCACCGGCCCCTTTGCCGTTCAGCACGATGTTCCCCGTAACTACCCTGCCAGTGTTCACCGGCGCGTTCTGGCCGTTGTTCCAGGTGTAAATCCCGCCGCCATCGTCCTTCACCAGGGCAAAGTTGCTGATCACGTTGTTTCTGATCGTTACATTGTTGCCGCTGAAGTTGAGCGGGATATAACCTGTACTGTCTATCGTGTTGTTTGCAACGAGGTTGTTGTCCCCGCTCACCGTAATGGCTTCGTACGTGCCATCCCCTCCGTCGCCCATACCGGCATAGATACCCGTGCAACGTACTATGTTATTGCTTAAAACAGCGTTCGTACAGTTGTTCAGGCTACAGGCATTGTTATTTGTATAGGCAATCGTGGTATTTTGGATCCTTAGGCCATCTGTGTTCGTTGCCTCCGCTGCGTTCTTGCCCGAAAACAGGATTTCGCAATTACTGATCGAAATATTTTGTGAAGATCTGACCGCTATCGCGCTTACCGTAGCGCCAGTTAGCCGCAAGTGGTCAAATAACAAGTTGCCCTGGTTGTTTATTTGTACCAGTGTTTCGGTCGCCCCTGCCCGGATTTGGTAGCTGTCCGGGCTGCTGCCGCCCGTATAAATCCCCAGCCTGCTGCCTGCTGCCTTGTAGTACCACTCCCCTGCCTGGTTCAGTGTACCTGGGTGGTTCTGGATAAAGTAACCGTAGCCCTGTGCGGCTCCATAGCCCGAAGCAGGTTTGTAGTTGATCGTTGTGCCCGATTGCGAGCTAATCTCGTTGCGGTCCAATATCCACCTCGTCTTACGGATCACTACCTGACCGCCATTCCAATTCTGGCCCGCCAGCTTGCTGTCTGTGATCGAGGTGTTGCCGTTATAACTGTCATAATGCAAATAGCCTTGCTCTGCCGCCGTGGCGTTCGGCCAGCGCCCTACCGCCTTTGCCACGCCGTTCATCGTTACCGTATTCATGTAAGGCAGACCTCCAGGAACAGTAGTTTCCCAAATCCCGCTGCCAGCACTCTGCCAGCCCGAAAGCGTTACAAAGCCTGTCAGCTCCGGCAGTGCACCCTGTCCGTAGGCCCCAAAAACTACCGGCTTGCCCGTGCTGCCCGAAACCGTTACCGACAGCAGCCCAAAAAACACATCCCCCCTTTTGAACAGCACCGAGTCGCCTGCCTGCAAGGACCCAACCATCTGGCCAACCCGCGACAGCGTCTTCCAGGGCGTGGCCATCCGCTGTGCCGCCGCCGCTGGCCGGCCGTCGTCACCTGTAGAAGACGATACGTAGTACGTCGCGGCAAAAACATTGGAATTATTCAGGTATAAAAACAGCAATAAAAATATCCTGACAGGATAAAGTAAGTAAAGGTTCTTCATGTAAAAATCCAGCTTAAGCAAAAGTGATAAATGTAAATTTTTTACAACACTAATTACATTTACGGCTAAAAATTAACACAGTTACAAAAAAGAATTCAGGATTTTGGATAAATACCTTTAATATTTTTCTTTATTAAAACAAAAAAACAATATTATAAGTCCATAATTATCATATTGTTAACAAAAACAATAAAATATAAATTTAAAATAAGTATTTTTTCTATTACAATTAGCTAAAAATATTTTTTATAAAGAAAAAATCAATTTTTAGGCGATAAAAAAAGTACGGAGGGAAGTAAGAGCCTGTTTAAAATTTGTTCAATATATTTTCTATGCTTCTTTTATCACCTAAAAAATAGTGAGCATTTGGTTTTTGATTTATTTAAATTGATGCCAACACCAATTTTTATAGGGTAAAAGAAGCATTGGCATTTTTTTCTGGTATAAATTTAAACAGCTTCTAAGTAAACTAAAATTTAAATCAGCAGGATACAAAAATATGATCCGGATATCTGATCTTCTTTATAGGATTCGATAGTTTTTTGCAATGCTTTTTTTAGCACCTAAAAATCAGGAATGGCATGCAGCCATAAAAGTTATCCGATCAAGCGTTCAACCTTAGTGAGCATTGCGTGCATTTCAAAAGGTTTTTCCAAGAAATCATCTGCGCCGGCATCCAGGGCAGATTGCTTGACGTCGCGGCTTGCAGAAATCATCAATACGGGTATGTTTTTTGTACCAATGTTACTTTTTAACTGTCTGCAAATATCCCGGCCGTCATGCCCGGACATCCAAATATCCAGTAATATCAAATCGGTGTGGGACTGCGCTGCATCAGGTACAACCATGCCGTCATGCGTAAACTCAACGTCGTAACCCATCATTTCAAGCATCATCGAAATAGAATCGACAATCCCCGCGTCATCATCGGCAATCAATATTTTTTTGGAAGCAGCTTTCATTGCAGATAATCTTCATTCCTATCAAGCAGAACAACGTAATTTTGTTTCCTGCGGATAAGATAAAAAACAAATGCAGTTCACCATTACAGAACAACGGGCAATGAAAAACAGAAAGTAGAACCTTTGCCTTCTACAGAATTTACCCAAATTTTGCCGTTCAGGCGTTTTACAATCTCCGAAGAAATGTATAAACCTAAGCCCAAACCCGGAAAAGTGTGTTCTTTGCTTCCGCTGACCCGGTAAAACTGCTCAAATACCCTGTCTTTTTTATCCTGACTGATCCCAATGCCGAAGTCCTGAACACAAAGCTGTACCGAGGAACCCTTTTGCATGGTATGGATAATAATCTCATTGGCATCAGGGGAATATTTGATGGCGTTGGTAAGTAAATTGCTGATTACCTGGCTGATGCGTTCCATATCTCCAAAAATCATCCCTTTAAACTCAAGCTGTTTTTTGATGATGTGTTTGGAAGAAGTATGCTGCACATCTTCGATTATATCTTCCAACAACCGGTTAAAATCGATACTGGTTTCGTTAAACTGCATTTTGCCGGTATGGATTTTGGTCACATCCAACAGATCAGTAATCAAACTGCTCAGCCGGTTGACCTGTTTATCCAGCTTGCCAAGCATATCGGCTTTTTTAGTGTCGCCCTCCCGCCGGAACATCATTTCCAAAACCTGAGCATAAGCTTTGATACTGGTCACCGGCGTTTTCAGTTCGTGGCTGGCGATACCGAGAAAATCGTCTTTTTGCCGCTGCAACTGCTTTTGCTCGGTAATATCCACACAGGCACCGATAAAACCTTTAAAATTGTTTTCCTCATCAAACTGCGGGTTGCCGGTACAAACTACCCAGCGTTCCTGCCCATTGGTATGCACCACCCGGAAATGGCTTTCATGATACCGACGGTTTGTAAAATCATCCGTAAAAGAAGTATAAGCTTTTTTGAGATCGTCTTTGGATACAGCATCAAGCCAGCCTGTGCCCAAGTGTTTTTCCAACGGTTTTCCGGTCCATTTGATCCAGGTTTCGTTTACATAAGAAATATTGCCTGCTTTATCCGTGATCCATAAAGCTGTAGGCGATGCTGCCGTGATGCCACGGAAAAGTGCTTCCCTTTCCAACAGGTTTTTTCTGGCCTTTACCCTTTCTGTAACTTCGGCCGCAACTTCTAACACACCCGTAATTTTACCTTCTTCCAGCAGCGGGGTACAAGAAAAATCAAAATAAGCTTCTTCTTGTACCCCATTCCGCTGAATGTGGAACGGCAGATCATAGCCAAAATAAGGTATGCCTGTTTCAAAAACATCACTTAATATAGCCAAGATAGGTTGCCCTTTAAGTTCGGGCATTACCTGAAGCAAATCTTTGCCAATAATATCTTCGGTTTTGCCCATCATTTCCAGCATAGATTTGTTGGCTTTCGAAACCTGCATTTTTTTCCCCCTAAAAACAGCCATGGCAACTGGTGCTTGGTCCATCATGTTGCGAAAACGGTTTTCACTTTCGATGATCCGGCGTTGTGTTTTTTGTTCCTGCAAAAAGGTCTTGCCCCTGCTCATGGCCGAACCAATATAGACCGCTACCGATTCTATAAACTGCCTGTACTCACTGTCCAGCTTTCTGCGGGAAGAAATACCTGCAACTAAGTAGCCGCTGATCTTTGCTTCAGCCATCTTGAGCGGTACAATCAACGCTTCCGTGCAGGCTTCCGGCCAACAGGAAGCAATTGGTATTTTAATATAAGCAGACAAATTTTCCAGATGCATGGATTTTCCGGATTGCAGCAATTCTTCTACCGGCCATTCGATATGCTGTACATCTGCTGCGGATAAACCCATGGCTGCCGATAAAGTAATATCCTGAATGCCGTCCTCTAATGTGGTGTACAACAGGCAAAACGTTAATTCTTCCTGTGTGGCTTCCAGTATTTTCATACCGGTTTCCATGCCTTCTGTAAAACCCTGTACCGAATGAAGGTGCAAAATGGAATGTAATATCCGGTTCCGCCTTTCATTGATCACGCGGTAAGTAGTTTCCATAACGGCATTGAACACACCACCTGTGCTGCCGTCTGCTGCGGTGATGGGCGATAAAGTATAATCAAAATAACATTCTTCTGTATAACCAAAACCTTGTATCAGCAGCATGGTATCTTTTGAACGGATGGATTCGGCATTTTCCAAAACACGCTTAAACTCAGCATCAAGCCTATCCCATATTTCCGGCCAAACTTGTTTGCCTGGTTTGCCCAAAGCCCAGGGATGCTTGTCGCCGGGAATAGCACTCCAGGCATCATTATAAAGCAGAATGAAACCTTCGCCCCAATAAATAGCCATCGGAAAACCGGAATTGAGGCAAATGCTCAGGGCTGATTTCAAACTGTCAGGCCAGGAAGCAGGCCCGCCCAAGGAAGTCTGTGCCCAATCCGTTGTACGGATCAGTTCGCCCATTTTACCGCCGCCCTGCAAAAACTTATAGTTGTGCATAAGGATATTTTTTTGAAAAAACAAAAATGCGGAAGATTTATAAAACTTTCAGCTATTGGCAAGTAATATCTGTGTTGACTTATCCACAATAGGCAAATAAGGCCCGGATGCTCCGGCTTTGCTTTGTGCCGGTGCTTCTTTTAGCAGGTAAAAATCTATGTACCGGCTTTGCTTAGAGCCTATTTAAATTTATACCAAATCCTTTGATATGCCCAGGATTAATGCAATGCTTCTTTTACCCTATAAAAACTGGTGTCTTCATCCATTTGAATAAACCAAAAAATAAATGCCTGCCATTTTTAGGTGATAAAAGAAGCATAGAAAACACATTGAACAAATTTTAAACAGGCTCTTAAGTTAATTAATTATACTTGGTGAAATTTATTTTTTCAATGGATGTTAAAGAGCATTATGCCACCCACTTAGGTAACTTTTATTCCTGGATGATTGGTGATTTTACGGTTAAACATAATGAACAACAACGTTTTTTTATTGATCAAAAAATATTACCTTTTAATACAGGAGTAGCTATTGACTTGGGTGCCGGTCATGGTATTCAAAGTGTATCTTTAGCCAGACTTGGCTTTCATGTTAAGGCTATTGATTTTAATAAACAATTATTAGCTGAATTAAAGATCAACAGCAATGCTTTATCGGTAGAGGTGATAAATGATGATATAAAATCAGTCAAAAATTACAACTCCCCTAATCCTGAACTCATTGTTTGTGCCGGTGATACAATCACTCATCTTTCAAGTAAAAATGAAATCAAACAACTAATTAAAGATTGTGCTGATATGCTTTGTAAACAAGGAAAGTTTATATTGTCTTTTAGGGATTATTCCAATCCTTTAATTGGTGATAACCGATTTATACTTGTTAAAAGTAATAAGGACAAAATACTTACTTGTTGTTTGGATTATTTAACAGACCATGTTCTCGTAACTGATTTATTGCAAACAAAAACAGAAACAGGATGGCAACAAAGTATAAGCTCGTATTATAAAGTCCGCATAACTACTTCTGACATAATTGATATGTTACAGGATAATGGCTTAAAGATATTGTTTAATGAGCCAATTGATCGAATGACAACTATTATAGCACAAAAACAATAATCAAACCAATCAACCATTGCGAAACTTGATATACAATTTTGCTTTAAAAAATCAAATGTGTCATCAATTAAAATAAAACCCCATAAATCTAATTTAAACTTTCATACTTGTTAATGAAGTTGTTTAAACTTATTTTAAAGGAAAATGGGGTTCCCAATAAATGCTGAGTTTTGTGGTGCTAAATCATAAAACGCCAGATAAAGTTGGGAACCATTGATAAAGATACGATAGAGAAATTG
>JAABUP010000645.1_pt1 | contig 75145 bp, 89 predicted proteins | sample 5559201 | NCBI WGS metagenome assembly JAABUP01 (sample SAMN10711887, study PRJNA513373) | rock metagenome | isolation source: Antarctica rocks | place: Antarctica | reverse complement strand
AGACGGTGTTCACCTAGATAGGACAGACAGGCTGTGTCTAGTGTGCAAGTCATTGGATTGTGTGGAGGACGAGCAGCACTTTGTTTTTGATTGCCCAGCGTACAGCCACATCAGGTCACAGCATTTGGACCTCCTGCAGCACTGTTGTACTATTGCAGACTTTATGATTTTGTGTGAACCAAATGCATGTGGTGGTTTCCTTAGGGAACGCTTTGCATGTAGGAAGCAAATCTTGTCTGTATGAATTCATTGAACTGAACTTCTTGTCTGTTAGGTCCCAGTTGCCCCCCAGGACTTTAAATATATTGATTGATTGATTGATCTTGCACATCGCGCCACAGCATGTCCCCTCATGCCTTCATGACTTGCCGACTCTTGCCTGTTTGAGTCAGGGCTAGTGTCAATGTGGTGTAGGCAGAAGATGGGCAGGAGGCTTGCTGCCACACTGAGCGTGATGCTCAGAGCTTTGTGCATCCTCTGTCAGAAGCTGGGGCACAGACACACGAAGCAATCCCAGAGCAGCAAGCACATGTTGCCGACATGGAGCAGCACCTGTCTGAAGCAAGGGCTTTGCTGATTGCCACTCAATATCAGTTGTCACAGAGCCAGGGCCACATCGACAGGCTTGGCCTGGAGCATGAAACCAGCATCAGCGCTCTTCAAGATCAGCTCACCATTCAGACTGCGGCAACTGTAGAGGCACAGGCAGCGGCACAGCGTGCTCAGCATGCTATGGATGAGTGCAGGCTTGAATCCTCTCAGCAGCTTGACCTCCAGGCTGATCAGATGCATGATGTTCAGCGTGAGCTGGCTTCAACGAAGACCACTCTAGAAGCCGAGACTCATGCATTACAGCTGCAGCAAGCAGAGTGTTGTCGGCTGTCCCAAGAGCTGTCATCTCTGGAGCAGGAAGTGGAAAGCATGAACCATGAGCGCACTGACCTGACTCAGCAGATCAGTGATCTGACAAAGCAGCTGTCAGAGGCACATGAGCAGCAGTCGGGGCTCATGCGACAGCTTGGTGATGCTCAGCATCATTCAAGGGAGCAGCAGAGTGTCATTGACAGCCTAAATCACCAGCTTGCTAGCAGCAACAGCACCACGCACGGCTTGCAGGGTACAGTGATTGATCTACAAGCCCGGCTTGCAGCCACAGCTGAGCAGAACGTTGTTCTAGTTGAGGAGATGAAGTTGCTCCAGTCCAAGTGTGCTGACAGCAAGCTGATATGTGACAGCTTGTCTACACAGCTGCAGACTCTTACTGAAGACTCAGCCTGTCAGGCTCAGGCAATTCAGAGTGAGCTGACTGAGCTGAGGTACAATTCGGTGACGGTGCTTCCGCAGCTGAGACAGCAGCTGCAGGAAGCCCAGGAAGCAGGGACCAGTCTGAAGGCTGCTGCTGAGCAGCTACAGTGCATACTGGATGCTGCCCAGGCACGTAGTACTCAGTTGGAGCAGAAGAATGACAGGCTTGGTGAGCAGCTCAACGCTCAGTCTAAAGCTCACTCAGCAACCAAGAGTCAGCTGGAAAAAGAGGCAGAGGACCTGACTCAGCAGCTGAGGGCTCAGGCTGAGAAGCACTCAGCTGAGCTGTCTCACATGAACGCAGCACAAGCGAGAGCGCAGTCCAGGGCCGAGCAGCTTCTCACAGAGCTTCAGGCCGCTCAGCAATCATGTCAAGCCTTGGTCAGGCAAGCTGGTGAGACAGAAGCCAGGGAGGCAGCTCTGAAGGGCAGTCTGCAAGACAGGGACGACCTCATACTGGATCTGGATAACCAGATCAAGGTACAGCTGTAGTTGCTGATGAGTCTGCAACTATGACCCCAAGCCTGTCTGCTCAGCTGTGGACAGCATGCTGTTACAATGCTGCTCTCAACGCTGTTGCTGCTGTGATGTGGTTCACAGCTGCTTTGGTCTGTGGCTACTGGCTGCTGAGCTGCAGCTCAAGACATCTGGGCAAAGAGCTGCTGTTTGTCATGGCAACTTTTACTTATGCACAATTACAGACCATGAGGGCATGCGCTTGAGGGTCAGATCAATGGGGTCTGCACAAGGGCAACCTACAGCACCACATCTTGATTTCTTTGTCTTGAATCTACCAAGATTGTAGTGTGACACTCGGCAAACAAGAAAAGAAAAGAGAAAAGAAAAGACTACACCTTTCGGCGTCTATTTAATGAGAAGCAAAGTATTGTACCAGGTTGCCCAGGACTCGGCAAACAAGCTATAGATGTCACAAAACCCAGCCATCAAGTAGCTATCCATGCAGCCACTGGCGCTTGTGATCAGTGACACGACACTGAGTACAAGTCCAAGTTGGAAACTCATGTCTACCTGTGATGTGTTCTGGCACTCGATCACGAGCCATTAATGCATCACCCTCACCATGCAGGCACTTGAGGTTCACATCACCGGGGCATTTGCTGAGCATGAAGCCAAGCTGGGGCAGCAGCAGGAAGCCCTGGCTCGGCAGAGCCAGAAGGGCCTTGCCACCATGCAGACTCGCATCAATGCCCTGCAGGCCACCCTTGCTGCTGACTCAGCACAGCATGCTGCTGCCTATGCCGACTTGCAACGCCAGAGTGAGTGTCTGCAGCGTGACAAGGAGTCTGCGTACAGCAAAGGTGATCCATCTTTCATGGTGCATTGAATTCTAAGCACGATATGTATCTGTCTGTCTTTTGCACGTGCATTGACAAAGAGCGAGTGCAGCCACATGGGAAACATATGCATCACCAGCTACTGCTAAAGCCACACAAAGTGTTGCCATATCTGTAACACCTGGTAGTTGCTAGTTGTCCTCAGACTGACACACCACAGCAGTGAGGCAACGTGCAATACGAGGTATGTAAGGTGGTGGCTTTGACATACCATCAGGACACCACAAAACCTGCTTCTGGCCTTGAAAGGTTGCATACCTAAGCTACATTTTGTGAGTCAGAGCAGCTTGAGCCTGCCCATGCTGTACACTCGAAATCAGACTCCACCAGCTGCCTGTTATTGACTCTTTGTTCAGGATTGTCAACACAAGCTGAGACATACTGCCTTTGCATGCAGCTGTGAAGCAGCATGATACATTGATAGCACATTTTGAGGGGATGGTGCGATACAACAGATAGTTCTTTACTAACATTAGCATGGTGTGCAGTTGCTGCTCTGCAGAGGCAACTACAGAGCAGTGAGGGCAGGGCCCTTGGCGCTGAGCAGACAGTGGCAGCCCTGCAGCAGGACTTGGTCAACTGGCAAGGCCGCTACAAGAAGAAAGATAGCGAGCTGGCTAGTCAAACTTCCAAGGTGAAGACTGACTGCCTGATTGTCTTTGCTGCATCATTGCTACTTGTAGGACCCCCAGACGGGTGCTTTAAAGCTTCCATGTGGACCCCACAGGGAGGCCACATGCCTTTCAAATCATGAACACTGTTACATAAGTCACACACATATAATGATTGACGTTGCATAACTTACACATCCAACACGACCAATGTGTCAAGTGGTAAATAAGTCTCAAGCTAGCTCAACTACTTGAGCTAGCTTTGCAAGCAGTAGAGGCTGCTAAAGCCAAAGACTGAATGCAATTGCCTGCTGCACACTTTTTGCAACATTCCAACCAAGATAGACCTGTGAGTTGCCACTGCTTCTTGAAAGTATCGCCCCCATCAACATGTTGTTACGACAAGCTGCCAATGTGCACAGCAAGGATGAAGTTGATGATGCTGTGCGCCCCAAAAGTTGTGAGGTCAACAGCATCTGCGTGCTGTCAGAGTGCTGACCACTGTAAATCAGATGGACTCTGGTGCAGGTAGCAATGATGCAGGGCTTGCAGCAAAGTGGTGCAGAGGCGCAGGCAGGGCTGGCAGCTGCAAACAGCAAGGCTGCCAGTGGTGGCAAGGCGCTCAGCCAGGCGCAGCAGGAGCTGCATCAGATGCATGATGCCTACAGGTCAGAGAGGCCAAACACAACTTGTGACTTGCGTGACGCAGACATTGCATGGTCACCTCACAATGATGAGTTCACTGGTAGCGCAAGTTAGGTCTCAAAGTGGTATCAGAAATGATATTTGCAGTCCTCATTGCAGATCCCATACCCCGAGCATAGGGCTTTCCAAGGTCTTGCTTGTACAACTGGCAATATTGTTGAAGGAACTCAGTCAACATCTTGCCTGTGACTGTGCCTCACACCCCATGTATGAGAGCAACATGCCTTACATACAGTCTGACCGCTCAACGCCATATAACAGGCAGATTTGTGATGTGCTTGATCCAGAGAAAGAGAATATATGCCAGCCCAGCTAGACTGATCAGAGGGGCCCAATGAGCCAGTGTGTAAGTGTGCTGGAGTGTGACGGCTGCCAGCCAACATGTGAATGTATATGATTTATGTGCGTCAACATCAGTGTCTCATGGAAAGGAATGGAAATTTGTCTCATAGATGAGTGTGAAAAAGCGCCTCATTGCGCAATTTCACATGGGCGAAACACGCCCTGATACCACAAAACGGCCAAAAGATTCCAAGACAAGACAGGAATGGCTGTTGCTCAATGCGACCACACATGCTCAATGCAAAGGGCATACCTCAGAGGCCAAAATGCCATGAGGCAGAATGCACTTCGCAACAGAGCGTCCTCACACACCCTGAACATTGTGCACCCCTACCTCAACGTTCACAAGTTCGAGATGTGGTGGCTGGATGAGGCCGAACTGTTGGTTCTGGCATCATGGCATGATCCAGAAGAAGCTGACAAAAAAGATCAACCCGAAAATGTCACGGCAGCAGCCAGGGCAAAAATGATTGAGGGGCTTTCCTTGAGGTTGAATATGCCTTGGGCTCGTAGAAGCTTGTTGAATGGGATTGATGACACCTGGGCTTGTAGCATCTCCTCCTGACCATGCCTGTGTTTGCTACAGTGAGCTTGAATCAAGGTCTGCAAAGATGTCTGCTGATATCCCGCACATCATCTGTCTTGTGCTTTGTCTCATTTTCCTATTGCAGCTGCGGGACTTTTCATGCATGTCTGTGGGGCACCTGTCTGTTTGCTATCGACGTATATCAGCGGCTGGGTGATCATTGCAGGCGGCGTGAGGGGGAGGTGCAGAGGTGGAAGGGCCTTGCCAGTCAGGCCAGGGCTGAGGGCCAATCCCTGCAGGCCAAAAGGGATGAAGAGGCTGCCCTGTATGCTGACCAGGTATACATGCACACTTGCGGTGCACACACACACACACACACACACACACACACACACACACACACACACACACACACACACACACACACACACACACACACACACACACACACACACACACACACACACACACACATACTCTCCTGTGCTGTCCTGCCCATTCCAAAGTGGTTTTGTTGGCTGATGTTCAGCTGGGGCATTGGAACCCATGGGTTCCATGTACAGGGACGCTGCATTTAGACTTAACTCCTTACAATAGACATTACATTACAACAGATTATTCAGGTGGAAAACGGGCGAAACATAGGAAGAGTGTCTATTCATTTTTACAATTTTGCCTTGTCATGATGACAAATGGGACCTGCTTGAAACTGCCTTTCGTGTGTCTGTGCAGATGCAGCAACTACAGCAGAAGTTGAGCGACGCTGCAAGAAGCAGCAGCTGCAGTACCAGTCCTCTGTTGCATAAGCAGTTGGCTCAGCTTCTACAGGAGCGTGACGCCATCTTGGCACACAACCACCAATTGACAGGTCAGCCTATCACTTCTACTTGATAGCCTTTCACGCCTCCTAGTCTCACCTGCTGGGATTGACAGGTGACAGGTCAGTGCATCATTCTAGTTTTGCTCCACGCATCCCTACAGATATGCTGCAGCTTGTGGGTGCTGTATATGCTGCTCTAACAAGCTGATCAGCCTTGTTGATGGCTGCTACTTCAGTCACACAGTGTGCTGAAGCAGTCAAATTGAGACCACATCAGCACACATTATTGTCAAAACGGCACCCAGCTGACTGGATCAAGCAGCTGACTTGCTGACAACTTGCAGGGCAATTGGAGGTGACAGCTGGAGAGCAAAAGCAGGACACCCTTCTGCAGCAGCAGCATGTTGCTCTCACTGCTGAGAAGGTGGCCGCTGTTCAGGTCAGTGACGCCTTGTTGTGCTCTTCGCTCATGAAAGAACATCTGCGACAACTGGAGGCACGAATGAAGGAGGCCCACTTCAAAACGTAGCAATGATGGTGCCCGTCTTTCAAAACAGCAGTGTACAAAGCAGAGCTACTCACATTGAGTAACACACCAGGCAATGCCTGGGGCAGATGCCAGGTGTCAGACCATGCAAACTGCATGAAATATTGACTTATGGCGCAGAGCAGCTTCTGTGATTGCATGCAGGCTGTTCAGCAACAGCTTGAGCAGGCCAAGCTGGAACATGCAGCAGTCATGTCTCAGCTCAGAGCCTTGCACAGCTCTGCCCTTGAGGAAGTGCGCCGCCTGCGGCTGAATCAGAAGGCTTGACCCCATTCATACAATCAGACAGGACAGTTATGTAGTGTTTTCATACATTTACGCTGCACTACATCTCCATTGCCGTCATAAACTGTTGCTGTATAACCACCTCTGTTGCTGCCTGATGGGGCACAGTAGTCACTTCAGTGGCAGTTGAATTGCAATGGCTAAAGCACAACTAGCTGTAGCTCTTTTGCACCTGGCTTTTACATCGTTGAATTTGTTGGATTTCTGAACAAACTACACCTGTCATACCATTTGTGGCTGTGACATGTCAGCATGTTGTGATGCAATCAGACTCTAGTTCACTACACAGCACATGACATGACTTCATCAGAAGAGTGATGTACCTTTTAGCTATGTAGTCTTAAGGTGCCGTATTCGTACAACATATTGTCAAACATGGTCGACCATCCCTGAGGCATCAATGTACACTGCAAGTCCACAATCTATATAAGGGCCCAAACCAGTAAGGAAGCATTAGCATCTACATTTGCTGAATTCAAGCAAAACCAAACCAAGAACGATCAAAGCAAACACAGGTGCAAATGCGCAAAATAAAAGCAAAACGTATAGCCAAGACTCCTCCCAATCCATAAAATAAAGATAAAAACTACGAAATCTTGCATTGTTGCAGACATCTATAGGCCAGCATCCATCAATCACTCTGAGAGCATGCTTGCAAGTTCTGCAGCAGCCACTTGTACCTGCACAGCACACCACATCCCAATGAATACACAGGACTGCTCATAAAGCAGAATGCTGAGCACGTCATTGCAGGGCACATTGCATGCGAGCATATTTGATACAAGCATGGTAGACTGCTATTGCAAATCTGCAATGCAGCAATGGATCAAAGGGACTGTGACAACAATGATGAAGCAGCGCACACAACAGCCAAATGCATGACATACCTGTTAGAGGTGGGCGAACCAGAAGGCAAACCAGATGAAAAGTCAGAAGCAGAAGCGACTGGTGCTTCCTTCCTGGGTGATGTCCTTCTTCCTGGCTGCTCACTCTCTTGCAGCCCAGATGCTTGCATATCAGAGTACCCCTCATGACTTACATGCAGCAGCTCTGCCTGCCTTTGCCTGTTCAGAGTCTCTGTCACAATCGCAGATGAGAGAAAGCCATGGTTCTGCTGCATTTCAGGCTTGCAATGCAGTGTGATCTGTGCCCAGGTGTGCTGTGCTTTGGCAGCTCTCTCCATGGCTGCAAGAGACTCCGTATGTACACCAAGGCCAAAGTGTCCCCTCCCGCCTGCTGTCTGACTTGCATGCTTGTTGGCCACAGGCTGACTAGCCTGGACCTGCCAGGTCTGACCGGCTGCTTTGCTTGCATGCACACCAGTTGATGTGCTATATCCTTGGGAGGCTGCAGGCAGATGAGCTACATTCTGCCAGCTGTGACCAGCTGCCTTTGCTGCATGCCTGTCAATGCCAGTAGTGGCTGTTTGCTGGAAGTTGTGAGCCGCGCTATTGCAGGCGCCGTCGCCTGGCATGCTGTCAACCGTACTGGCTGTGTGACGGCTAGGCTGAGGTGCAGGTATGCATGCAAAGTGCAGGCCTTGGGCAAGGGGTGTGATATCTGCACGTCTGCTAGACAGAGCTGTGCGCGGTGGTGGGCTGCCATGCACACTGCAGGAAGCTGTTTGTCCGTTTCCTGGCAACCTGCAGGTGAAGGTGCTTGCATCTAGCAGCAGGCTTCCAGCCATTGACCAGGAGTTGATTGAGCAAATCCAGAACGCAGCCTGTGGTGGCTGAGGCAATGAGTGTCATCAGCAAAGCAAAATGTTCAAGGCGAAACTAAGCTTGTTAACAATAATTACAGCAGTGCAATGCATGCTCAAGGTGAGCAAGATGTGTTTCTGATGCGTTCTATGCCCCATGGTGACGGGTATATAGAAGAGCAGTGCAGGTCAACTAACAGCATGAGACAACGAATGTAAAACACCAATGTTGGTGCGTTTTGAGGCTGAATAGCCTGCTAGATATGGCTGCAGCGTACCTGTTCATGTTTGAAGTGAGCTGAGCCTCACTCCAGACTTGCATGCCACAGTGGCCTGTCCCTCCAAAGCGCGCTGAAGGCAAGCCTTTGCCTTGCATTCCTGCAGGAGAGTCTCGCAGTGATGTTCAATGCAAACAGGGTGCACTGACCAAAGCTGATGAACATGCTGCTTTGCACTTGGAAGCTGGGCAAGACAGACTCTGATTGGCAAGGTGAGAGGGATCTCACCTCCCTTGGCAGTCACACCAGCTGCAGGCAAATGCATGTGACTGTCATGAAGTGCAATCAAGACGTAGCAGACAAACACTCTACTAGGAAGCCTGCATAATGTGCTCAGCTGACGCATTTGCCTGGGTGCTTGCATATTGCGCTCCCAGACCTGTGTGGTCCTTGTGCATGCACAGGGACGCAATGACGCACAGGGATGCAATGCCACACACCAGATGCATGACGACAACCATGCTAACCTGGTGCTGTCTGTGCCGCAGGATATGTTGGACTGTCTGTGCCGCAGGATATGTTGGACTGTCTGCATATGCAGCCCAGGACACAGTACTGCAATCCTGGTGATCCTTAGCTTCTGGTGAGACACTGTCTATACTTTGTGGACAGTCTGCTGATGATAGACCTCCAGTGTGCTGAGCTTGTGGTGAAGCACCTGGTGCACAGCCTGCTTGCGATTTATAGCCATTCCAAGATGGGATCTGGTTGTGCGGTGCGTTGCATGTTTCTTGTACTACATTGCTGGGCCTTGGGAATGGGCCGACAGCAGGCATTACTTCAGCCTGCAGGCAATCATCCAGTGTGTGCTTCTTAAGATGTGCATGCAAACAGCAGTGGGATTGCAATTAGTTTGATGCAGCAGTTGCTCAGCTGATAAAGCATAGCTGTGAAATGCTGGACACTGCTCTACATGTGGAGCCAGGCTGTCATAGGTTGCTCATTGCAGAGGGTGTGCTTGATATGAGTCTTGCCTGCACACCTTGCTATGCTCTCGCTTCACAGCTTGTCCTGTGTCAGAAGACCCACACTTCTGCTCCAAGTTTACAACCTGCAAGACATGATTAAGCTGTGCTTAGTGGCTGTGCTTAGTGGCAACCACAAGCCAGTCAAGCACACATTGATGGCAAGTCATTGATCATAGCCAGCTCTTACTTGTGCAGACAAGGCTTCAGCTTTTGTCTCAGCAGCAGCAGCTCTGGATTCGGCAGCATCAGCCTTTTCCTTGGCTGCCAAAGCCAGCCGCTGTGCATTCTCCATGTCATCTCTGCTCTGCACCATGGCTTCCTGCACCCTGTGTAGCTGCTTCTGAAGCATTGCATTGGCTGCTTCAGAATCCTTCAGATCTGCTTGCAGCTTGATGTATTTGGCTTGCATCTCACGTGCCTCTGACCGCTGGTCTGCTGTGCTTAGTGTCACAAGCTCTGGCTTCCAGTGCAGACCCTTGTGTTCTGCATTTTGCAGGCCATCTCTGCCAGCAGTCATTGCAGAACTTGAGGGGACTGCGTTGTCTGAGTAGCGCCTGAGGCTTAGACAGGATCTGAGCTTGGTGCCACCAGCAGGTGCTTCAGAGTCATCCAAGGGTGAGTCGCGTGGCGAGCGCAAGCTGTCTCCCGCATCCACGCTGCGGCTGATGATATCTGAAGCTCGACCTAGCAGAGTCCTGGTGAAAGTGTTCTGACCAGTCCCTGCTGAGTCCACAACAGCTTTGAAGCTGCTGCGCAAACGCAGCTCCTTAGCTGGTGGTCTGTTAGAAGTTCTTGCAGTGTTAGTTATGCTTGCTTTGTCGCTCATTTCAGCAAATAGTGTTTTGTCACAACATCCCCGCCTCCTAAAGTGTCAAGGACTTGTGGTAGTCCTCTGCTGCATACTGTGCTGCTGGTCGCGGCTGCGCAGCACAGCTCATACAGGCCATGAGCACACACTCACAGAACTCAAAAAACATTGGCAGAATCGAAACGCCAGCAGCGTCACACAGTGATATGAGTCATCGCTTGATTTTGTGTCCGCTTGATCCATCGCGGTCTAGCACAAATACAAAGGATCCTATGGTCAACCTTCACCATACAATCACGGCATCGAAGCAACATGACGATCAGAAATGCTCAGCACCATGAGCCGTGCATTAGTTGACAATTATAGGACAAACCTGGAGTTGAAGGTCCTTGGGACATCTGAAACGAGTTATCGCAAAGCTCTTGCCGACTTAAGAGGATTCACATGTGAACAGGTGGAGTTTTGCAAACGCAATAGCATGCCCTGGCAAGAAGTCTCATAAGTCGCCTGGGCCATTCCTGCAGAGGCAAGTCTGCGAGGCTGATCTAGAGAGGCTTCAAAGTAGAATTGCTACTGTACTAAGCAAAGATCCTTCATGCCCTGCGGCAAACGCTCCCTCTGCTGTAGCCGGCAAGCAACGGGATCTGAGGGATGTTAGCAACTATACGTTGCAGCTGACACAGGCGAGCAGCTCAGAACCTGCAGCTATACAAAGTGGATCACAGACAGGCAAGTATGCTTGTGACATTTTGTTGACCTATCGTTGGCTGGTAACAGTATTCCCACGTACCTCATGACGCGCGTCTTCACAGGGAGGTACCCCGCTATTGACAGACTGCTGGCTAGGAAACAAGCCATTAGCAAGTTGCGGTTGCTGAAGGATGTGTCAGGCAACCCAAGCCACGGCATTGATGTCTGTAATGCTTGCTATCATGCAAGGCAGCCTCTTGCTGCCGATGCTTTTGCAGGTGCTGCTGTTGCAGAGTTGAGTGAGCCACCAGACTCAGCAATCTGCTCTGCAAGATCTGCCAGCTCTGAACACACAACAGACATAGAACAGCAGTCGAGCTGCAGCCACTTCAGCCAGTCTAAGCAGCACATTGCATCTGAGCTTGCACACAGGCAATATGTCCACATCAAGGCTTGGCGGCAGCAGCGGCATGATGCGGCAGTGACAGTACAGAAGTATGTGCGCTGTTTCTTAGCAAAACAGCTTGTACTGCAACTGCGTCGCATTAGGAAGCATGCAGGACAGCGCCAGCAGGGCATACTTATAACCTGTCTTAAAAAATGGAGACGGCATGTCTACAGTCACACAAACTTTAGGTAGGGTTTTGCTGATGTCAACACTTCAGCTGTGTGACATGAATGTTACTTGGAATAATCTGATCTGCTGTTGCAGAGCAAGGGTGCATGAACGCACTGTACGGTATGGTTTGGGACAGCATCAATACTTGGGCAGGCAGTTTGATGGAGACAGCATATTTGGCTCGGAGGGGAAGGCAGTGATGGCCACCAAATATAAACAGTGGCGTATCATGGCAGTTGTCTTCACACGGTGGCAAATGTACACTGTACATCCAGCAACGTGCCTTGATGAGCAGCTCCAATTTGCAGATATTCTTATGTGAGCTGTTAGTGAGCTCTAGCAATTGCGCCAATGTTTGGCTGTTGCAAAAGTATTTAGTAGCTATGTCTTAGGCATGCATGAAGCTGCCGACATTTTCATTCACCACCATGGGCACAGCAACTTCTTTTGCTTTTTCACTTCCATATAGCTGTTCCACCAGTGCCAAAGCAAATTCTAAGGCAGTGCCAGGCCCTCTGCTGGTGATCAGGTTGCCATCCACAACCACTCGCTGTTCAGCAGCACTGCATCCCAAGATGGTCATGTCAGGACGACTGTTTGCATGTGCAGTTGTCCTGCGCAGCAACTTTGGACTTGGTAGCTCGCACCTGCTGTCAGCCAGCTTACTTACGAAGGCCGGATGCGCTGTTGCTTTTTTGCCTTTTAGCAGTCCATGTGCCTCAAGCACAAGTGCAGGCGCTGCACACATAGCTGCGTATAGCTTGTCAGAACTTTGCTGCTTTTGAAGGAGGTCACGCAGGTCGTTGGATTGCTTTAAAGCCTCAGATCCTGGAGCTCCACCCTGCGCAGAGGCGAAAAGAAGGCCGTCCCTACCGCCCTTGACAAGCAAGGCTCATGCATACATGCTTCAGACCTCACCGGCAGGACAATCAGGTCAAACTGCCTCTTAGCTGCATGGCTTATCAGCTCGTCAGCAACAATCTTGACATCTCGTGAACACTTTACTGTCAGATCGGGCTCAACGGATGCTACGGTAACGGCAGCTCCTGCTCTTCGCATGACATCTATGATCGTTACCGCTTCCATTTCCTCGGTTCCATTGCCGAGTGGCACTAGCACTGTCTTTGTGGCTGAAGCAGCCATAGTTAGACCGGATCGAGAGCAAAGAATCCTGTTGCGAGGCCAATTTGCGAGGACACCTTCGAAAGATACACTGCGGTACTGCAGTCCAAGACGCGGCGAAGCAGCGCTGTGCGCCCTGCCTTGACACCTGGTCGTGCTTGACACAGGTAGGCCGTGCGATACAGGACACGCAGTGTTTGACCTGGTCTGCATCTTGTATCTCCGACAGCCCCAATCTTTGCAAGTTTACCAGTCGCACTGGTCGCACAACCTATGGCGATGCAACTCACTGCTTAAAGTCTGAACCTAGATCTGCCCTATCTGGCAACGTCAAAGTCTGAAGCATTGATCCACTCACACAACTTACAACTGCTCTGCTCGCATCAGCACATCTCTCAAACTTTATTGGCAAAGGTTGGAACGCTTTGTAACCCCCCTTCTTCCATCCCGACCTGCAGATTTACAGCCCCTGACAGGATGCAGAACAGATTGCATTCTCTCAGTGCTGAAGCAGCTGGCGGCGCCTGAAATGTATTCTGCATGGCTTGGGAGCCACTACCATGGATGTGTAGTCTGCCTCAGGGAATGGATCAACCAGCTCTACCTCAAAGTTCCTCAATATGACAGACAGGATGGTTTTGATTTGCAAGTAAGCAAAGTTCGTGCCCATGCAACCATGCCGGCCGCCACCAAAGCCAATGAACGAGAAAGGCTTCTGCATTCAAATACAAATCCAGTCAGCACCATCATAAACATGTACCTGTGGCTGTAATGATGCCATGCACAAAGCTATTTGTCATGATGCCATTCTGTGCCACTGTGCAAGCAAGGTCATGCCAGATGACATTAACGTACACATTGTAGTTGTGCTGATACAATGCTATGAGCTGATGTAGAGCAGCAGAGCTGCATGCTGGGCATGCAAAAAGCTGTGGACAGACACCTTGACGTTAGGATCCTGCTTGAACCTGTCAGGTGAAAACCTGTTTGGCTCAGGAAAGACAGAGGGCAGGGTATGTCCAAAGGTCGGTGACGTGGCAGCAATATGACCCTGCAAGCAATCATAGTAGCTACAGGAGCACCCAGATAGGGTCATAAATCAATAGCTTGGCAAGACAATGGGAAAATCATGATGCTGTGCTTGTCTAACGCCACCCAATGCATGGCCGCCTGCAAGTCATGCAGAATGCCCATGATCGTCCAAAGTGGCTTTTCAATTATTGCTGATACGCACCTCAGCACAGATACACTGCTGTGAGTTACACTGCAAAACATCCTAGACACATAATTGATCGAGGTGCAGTGCAGAAGCTGACAACCAAGAACACCGCAAGATCTGTCCTGTCATGTGGAGCCACCGTGAATGACAGAAGCAGAAAAAAATTGTACCTTTGGCACAATGTGAGTCTTGCCAGAGCTGGTAGTCACTGCAAAAGATTTCTTGACTTGACGCAGGAGCAGGGTGAGCGGTGGGTTGATGCGCAGAGCCTCTGTGATGTTACGCTGCAGCACCTCCATGTGGTTCAGTGCTTCCAAACTGATCTCTGTGCCGAACTCGCTCATGATACGCTGCTGCTCCTGCTGCGCAGGCTGCAGACCCACTTCCTGTACATTGCCAAGAGACCGATCTTAGGTTACACAGATTACTGCAGTCCTCTGTGATATTATTGAGTCACGGCATGCCAGGGTTGCTGCTGCTGCTTGTCTGGCAGCCTGTTGGAGTGAGGGCGGATATTGACTCACGTTGCTGACATTGCATACTGTGAATTCATACATGCAAGCTCTGGCTGCTGAAGTTGAACAGCACACATGCAGTTGGTTGCACTTGTGTCGCACAGCAATGTAGTCGGAAGTACAGGGGGCAGCTGCTGGGCATGCATGAGGTGCTGCAGGTTGCAGTGTGAGGCCTCTTACCTGATTTGCCAGCATAGACAGCAATGTCCATGTGCATGTGACAGAGGAGGTATGCTGTCCAGCAAAGAGCACAGCAATGAGCATGCCGGTGATCTCCTCATCGGTTGTATACCTGCCGTTGTAGGCTAGCCTGTACTTGCTATCGATGAAGACCTGCAGATCAGCGCACATATGAGCACATGTCACATTGCCAGCGGACAGCACAGCATGCTTTCAAGTACTCAGCAGCCGCAGTGAGCAGCATTGCCATTGTTGCAGTCAAGCAGCAATCGTGAACTTTGCCCTGGCAATCACAGCATAGCATAGCTCACCAACAAGCTTTGAGTGCAAAGGAAAGGCATGGGCAAAACATATTGGACTGCACTGATTCTCACATGTACTGTGTATTGGAGTCACACTCACCTGCAGCATGTCATCTTCTGAGCTGCCAGTTGCTCGCCGTGTTTCAATGATCTTGGCGAATATCCTGGCTAGTTCTGCACGTGCCCTGCAAGACAGGCATGCTTCATGATGCCCTGTCCTGATGCAGTATTTGCAGAGAAGGACAAGCATTGTGGACCTGCAGGCTAAAAATAGCAGGTACTTGTCTGCCTTCTGGCGAGAACGACCCACATGTTTATAAATATGACACTGTATGGCCATAAGGACCAGGAATGTCATATCTGCCTACATGCATGCAGGGACCATGTGCCTGCTGACTAAGGCTAGCATGTCGTAATGCCATCAAAAAGAGCACCTGCTGGAGAAAAGGTGATCACCTGTCTCGTCGGTTGTGGGCGGGAATAGGTAGGTATGGTAGAAGCACCGACACTGGCAGCATTCCCATGTCCAAATCATGGAAAAGAGCTGTCACCTGGGAGAACAACTGTTCCCGCACCTCACGGCCTGCATCACATGCATCACTATTGCAAGTGAAGCAAGATTCAGCTGCTTGCCATAAGCCTGCAATTTGGGGCATGTCAGACATTCAGTGCAGGCTTACTTACTGCATTGCGGCACAGCATCCATGCATGCAGTGCAGGACTGCTGCTCAAGCATTCAAAGGTGCTCATAAAGCATGTACCGATGCAACCGAAGCACGCCATTGCACTGCTTATGCTTGCAGTGCTATTTTCTGAGTGCTGCCTGCATAGCTGGCCATGCAGTGCTGCTGCAATAGGGCATGGTAATACTGATTGAGCGCTGTTGAATGCAGGTGGCCCATCTTACCCATGAGGGTGCGGCTTGCTGTCATGATGATGAGCTCAGCTATCTTCTCAAACAGATCCACCGTTCCCTCCTGAGGCCATGACGCAAAATAATCCTGCATGACAATGTCATGTCTGTCATCATCGTTTGAATGTGGATGCTGGGGACAGAACAGCATCATCCGAGTGTTCACAGCGCAAATCTGGCACTGACAATGGGCTTTGCTGATTTACAGGTCATTCTCTGATGGCATACCCTGCCAAACTGCTGCTGTGCCCAGACAAGCAACATGAGGAGCTCTGCTGTGCCAATCAGAGCTTTATCATCTGGCAGACTGCAAAGTTACCTCTGATTCCTTGACAAACAGAGGAACGTATGACTTCAACTTGCTGGACTGCAATGCAGATGCAAAGAACTTGAACTGCTCTGCCCTAATCTTGCTGTCCACGTCAAATACAACGCCCTTTCCAAATGTGGGCACATTGAATTGATAGACCTGCAATGCCAGCAGTGGTCTGAACATCCTGTTGATCTGTTGAGGTCTATTACACAGTGTTGTGCTGCTGCAAACCTCTTGCTGGCTCATGTCTTCATCCGTGGCTTTGAAAAAGAAAGGGGTGACATCTGTGCCAATTAAGAAGGTAATCTTTTTGTTCAGCACAGGAACTGTAAAAACCTCTCCATACTTCTTGTACCCCTGCTCCAGAAGTTGCTTGGGTCCCTGTTGCAGCAAAAATACCGTATGCCCAGGTTGATCACGAGTGCAAATCGTGACATATTTGCTGTTTGCTGTCAGCAGTCGTCATGCCGTGTGCGTGACCTGCATCTTGTACCTGAACGAATTTTAGCACGCCTCCGATGAAAGGAATGCCTTCGAACACAGGCGGACTTTGGCTGGGTAGCCTGTTTGCTATAAGTCTGAGCACAGAGCACACCACAAAGAATGCCAGTGGCAAGATGACACATTTGACCAAGAACGGTAGGTCATAAAAAGCGCTGCTGATCCCTGACGACATGTGACGGCACCAAGTACAGCTGCCGGTCACTTTTCTACTTGAAAGACGCTGATAACGAGCCCAAGCGAGCTGCAATGTGGAGTGCCAAGTGTCGTCACTACGGCACCTGCGCGCTAGGCTGCAAGGCCGAGCCAATTTCAAGTGCGCACATTCAGCTCGCTCGTTTTTGCAAGTAATGGCTCTACTACGCCGTCAATCACAATGGCTGCATGTACGGTACAACAGTATCCTGGTACAACAGTATCCTGGTACAACTGTATTCTGGTACAACTGTATCCTGGTACAACTGTGCCTCATGAGTGCTTTCTATTGTGGCAGGCAGAAGCTGAATTCTTCCTGTGCAACAAGGCCTTCAACATAGCTTGGGGTCTGCATGGCCCTTCAGTAGACCCTGTGAAGAGGCACGTGCTTACAGGATGCATGAGTGGACAGCAGCATGATGATCATACAGTACAACGGCCGCAATTTCTTCATTGCCACGCTGATAAGCCAGGCAGGCCAAAAGTAAGGGCAGGTGCAGAGCCATTTGGCCCTATATAGCTGTAAGTAGTATTGGTCGGTTCCAATGTACAGACAACGGTAAACCATTCAGCCTTTCCCGTGACACATTGTTCAGCCATCATAGCAAGGTGGTGCCAGAAAGGAAAAACAGAATTGTCAATGAATTGTCACAAGAAGCCTTTATTATGTCTTCTTTACGCACAACATGACACAACACAGAGTGGCCCACAAAGGTGGCCCCACATGGAAGATTCACATTCGCTGCACAACTACATTTTTTTGGAAATCTGCTGTCTTGACGCTGTTTGAGGAGGTGCATTAGGCGATGGGCTGGGCGATTGACCAGCTGACGGGCTGGACTGAGTCCCTCCACGTGACGCCGGAGTTGGTCTGTGGCCCACAGGTTCAACAGCATAGTCCTCAAATCCCAACGTTTCCATGGCAGCATATGCCGCTGCAGACTCTGCTTGCTTCCTTTGTTTGTCCAAGCCAATACCCAGCAGCTTGCCCTGAAGCCGCACCTTAGACTGCCACAAGTTGCCACGCTTCTTAGAGACGTATGAGACCCTACCAAGTTCAGCGTGGTTGACATTATTCACCAAGTACAGCTTGTAGTTGCGGTAAGAAGAGAGATCGCGCTCTAGACCCATCACCTCCTGCGCAACATTACTGTGGTAACACACATTACTGAGATAGGCATGACAGCATCTGCTGCCACAGGCACAACGGGTCTACATATGGGTTGCTCACCTAAGAGATTGCCAACGGGTGACGTCTGAAGGTGTAAGACATGCTGACAATCACCAAGATCCCAGAAAAGGTTTGCCAGCACTCAAGGAACAGGCCTGAGGCAGTGTGAAGCAAGCAGGCAGGTGCCCCAGTCATTACAAAGCTGCAAGCAAGCAAATGAAAAGCACACCTACAAAGTCAGGTCCACAGGACTGATTACAATGCCCTGTGCATGTGTGTCATACGATATCAGCGCTCACACAGCAGTGTCAACAGTTCAGGCAGTAGTCAACACACTTACAAGCTGTTGAAGATGATGATTTGCATGCAGCCAGTAGACGTGTAACGATTGATTGTGTACCTCTGCCAATGTGATGACAAAGTTACTTGCAGCCTGAAGGCCCCTGTCAAGGTAGATAGCGCCTACTAGAGCCTCAAAAGCATCAGCTATGACGTCCTCGTCCACTCTGCAAAACAGCGAACAACATCTGAGAGCACAACCAACTTGCCACTAAAGCATTGACTGCATCAGATGTGAAAGCAGTGCCTGTGCTGTATGACACACAGTGACATCAGACATCAGGATTGCAATCTACTGAGAGATCACAGCTTTGATGGCGTCAAACATAACATCCTCATCCACTCTGCAAGACACAACAGTATTTTAGATCTAGGTCAGACTGCCTACTGACCAAAGCTGCCAATCCTCCAGCAGTAACATCCTCATTCACTGTACAGGACACGCAGCAACGTCTGACCATGAACAATTTAGATGATGGGCAACAACCACAGTATGTCAGCTATGACTCACGTGATTCCATTCTGCGCAGAGGGAAGTTTGAGACATGCACACAGGCTTGTGTTCACAGCCATATACTGTGCACAAGACAGGTGAGTAGATAGACAGCATGAAGCATTGAACACATTTGCCCTGCTTGCAATATCAGGCACAAGCCGCATAAGTGCAGGTGCACAGTTACAAGTGCCAACGCTTGACTCCTCAGCAAGGCAAGTACCAGCTATTGTTCTACATTTCAACAGGCAAACTACAGCTGTGGATGCCTATGTCTGGCTCCCCAACAGGGCAAGCACCAGCTATCGTTTTACTGTTCAGAAGGCAAACTACAGCTCAAGTGACTGGTGTGTCTAACTGATACACACCAGTCACTTGAGCAGCAGCAAGCCCCACAGCAGTGTCACAGATGCCAAAGCAGTGTCGCAAGGCTCACCCTCTGTCATAAGAAGAGGGAGCGGTTGTGCAACAGCTGGCAAGCAGGTGTGGCCCAAAAGGATGCATATCACAAGATGCTGCAATACAGCCACTGTTTTGTAACGTATTCAGTGAAATGTTTTGGTTCAGTTTATGTGTTACATAAGGCAGTTCCAGTTCCAGTTCAGCGTTCTGCTTTCAATGCAACTCCAGTTCCAGTTCACAGGCCTTTTACCATTTTCATGCGGTATAATTACAGTGCATCCTCTGATAGCAGGCAATGTACAGTCCAGACTATCATTCACAAGGGACTTGACGTAAGTTGAGAGTCACCTTGCAGTGGGACGTAGGAACTTGAGGTTCTGCGCAATGTAGCTGGTCAGGTGCAGCTGATTTGCATATTGCACATGGGCCCGGTTGGATACCAGAGTGTTGGCTGTGTTGGTCATGGAGCCCTCGTCATCCTTTGGGAATCTGCAGCAGCCAACAGCCACTTGAGACCAGGGCAAACACCAAGTTTGCTTGAGAACTGATGCCATGTAGCAACAGTTTAGAACAGGTGAGAAGGCTGGCCGACCATGTAGCAATAGTTAAAACAGGTGAGATGGCTGACCGACCTGTTATACACCCAAGATCTGAAGACCAGGCCAACAACAGAGTCACCAAGGAACTCCAGTCTGTCGAAGGAGCTAGCCACAATCTGGTCTGTTGACACGGCAGAGGGTGAGGTGAGAGCGATGCGGTACAGCCCCACATCGCTGATGCCCATGTCCACCAACATCTCTATCTGGTACCTCTCCAGATCTACTAGGGGGGTAGGTGACCGCCCTGCAAGCATGCACAAGCTGAACAACATGCATGCCACTGGCTGCATGGCATGCATGTATAACAGCACATAGGTTGCACTGAAAGAGGGCGAGCAGCAAGGGGGTGCAGGCAGATGTGATGGGGCGCAATTGACATGCGCTTCAAGCCAAGGGCAGCAGGGGGCTGCAGCACAAGGACTACTTGCGCTGCATAAGTGTACACACCTGACCCTAGGGGGAGACTGATGTGATATGAACAAACAAAAGAACAATTGCATGAAACAGTGAATGAACACATGAATGAATTGGGCTGCATGCTTGCCTGCTACACAGTTTAGCTGCTCAGCATAGCAACGGCAGCACCACTCACTATTTTTGACACAGCAAGTCTGATCTGGCCCAGGAGCAGCCACCAGCCAGCTGTTTTTGTGCACAATGCTGCTTCCATCTTGCAATGCAATTTATAGTGGAAATGATGCAGTTTTACATTTACCTGTTGTGAGATCATAGGTGGAGCCTTCAACAGGTTCCCTTTGGTGGTAAGACATGGCATGCTGGGCCAATACCTTGCTTGCATGCACAGGAGGCACATGCTGCTGTTGTGACCGCATCAGCGTTTTCCTGAACCAGTATGGAAGCAAGCGCCAAACTCCAAGCAGTACTTGCCGTACAGGCTCCCAGGCTTTGTGTATAGCTCTGCCTGCAGCCGATGGAGAAGCTGCTGAAGATGAGCCATCCTGACTAAAGGCAGCACCCGAGTCAGCAATGGTTGACGGTGCGTCTGATGATGATACAGCCTCATCAGCATCATCTGAAGTCTGTGTTGGGAAGTCTTGCAGATTGACTCGTTTGGGCAAGCCTGACTCATGCCACAGGTAACAAGGTACCTTCCTTTCGTCCTTACGGTCAGCCCAAGACATACTGTAAGCTGTGTCTTGTCCTAGGAGAGTTGAGGATCCTGGTTCTGGAGCTGGCGGTCGCTTGGGCCTTTGCAGCAGAGCAGGCGTCGGATACAATGTTTGCTGTGATTGTGCCTCAGGTGATTCCCTGGTGCTTGAAAAGGCATACTGTCTGGCTGACTCAGACTGCTGCTGCCTGTCAGACACCAAAGAAGACTGGTCTTCGCCCAGAAGCAGTGAGAGGCTCTGTCTGGTATGGCCGTTCCTGCTCATGAACTGCTGCTGTCCTTTAGCATCTCCATTTACTTCAACATTTTGTTCTGCTGCGTCTGGACCTGCTGATGAGCCATTAGTGACATATGTGTCTGGCTGTGCGTCTGTGCTTTGGTCTGCAGCTGAAGATGTCTTGTCAGCAGGCGAGGTTGCACGAGATTGCCAGAGCTGGTACTTCAGCTGGCTGGGATCACTCTCCCCTTTTGCAATGCGCTGCAGCTTGGCCAGCGACTTTCTTTGCTTTCCAGGAGTCACAACTGCTGGCATATTCCCACTCTGACTGACTCTTGAATTTGGTTCAAACTGGAACAAGACTGAGCCGTCTGCATTCTCTGCAATGACACAAAAGTGGTGTGCAGCATGCGTTGTGAAACCAAGATGCATGTACATTGAGTGATGAATGCATGCATACCTTCCACAAGAACAGTACCCTTCTTGAGGTATCTGCTCTTCTCACTTTCAGGTGCACTGCCTGCCTTGGAATCACTGCTGTCACCAACAGAGTTCGATATACCTCCATCGTTGGAAAAGCTTGTTTTCCGGTCCCTGCCACAAACGGTCACAGAGAACGCCCTGGGCCTGCTGACACAGCGTGACCTTGACTAGTGAAGCATGCAAATGACACACAAAAGGCCTGTGAAGGTACGCAATCTGCAAAATACCGTTTGACTATTTGGCTCCCTCCGAAGAGGTGTGTGGAAGGTGACAGACTTGCCGGCATTCCCCAGACGTAACGCACGTACTCAAGAATCGGCTAAAAACATAGGTTGCGACTATGCATGATTCAGGTCAAATGGCCTACATAAGACAGAAGCTGGAATGAGATGCTACTTTCTGTCGGTCTGCGCGACGTATGACCAGCTGGAAAAGCAACATACTTGCAACCGACAGTGATCCTCAACCTTGGATGATTAGATGCATGTTTCTTGACAGAGTCCCATTTTAGACGCTCAACATTAGGGCTGTGCTAATTACATTACACACTTAATTTACTTTCATGTAATTATGCTATATACAAGGAGAATAAGCAAAGCCCTAATGCCAGTGCATAGGGTTTTCAAGGGGAGATCTCAGATTTTAGATTCTCAAAACCCCTAAAAACACTGTAAGCTAAAGGCTTGATACATTGGTTGGTTTTTTCTTCAACTTGCTACATGCAATCCATCTTTTGCACAGAGAAGCCGATTGCCGCCTTCAAAACCAAAAACGGTGAAGTACAGCAAAAGCACGTGTTGTAAAGTAATCAAAGTAATTACATGTTTACTATAATATCGGACCCCGGTAATCGGTAATTAGCACAGCCCTACTCAACATGTAAACGGGAACCCTGCTTCGCCTTGCTGAGTTGATCAATGTCATGATAGCTATGGCCTGTGTGGGCGGTCACTGGCAATTGAGGTGCACGTATGTGTCATTGCACTCACAGCCAGTTTATTATAGCGCTTGTGCATTGTGCTCAGTGGCAGCACCAGCAGGTACAGCAACTTGCTGTCAGCAAGTGCCCTTCTCTTCATCATCAGGCAGCCATGATTGTAAGGTGAAATCAAATATTCGGCCCATCAGGTTGTTGCCAATTTTAGAAATTCGTATGTAGGGCTTGTATTAGGGTTTTGTACTGAACGGCCCCAGCTGGACCCAGCTTCAGCAGAAGCTCTCAACAACATAATTGATCAGTAGCAAACTCTTTTGTCACAGCTGTGAGCGCATCGCCGCGCATTCACTGAACACATACACAGCCATGTCGGACGCTATCTCGCTAGCCTCCTCGCTTCCACTTCCTGTCCCAGCAAGCGAAGGAGAGGAAATTCTCAGGCGTGTGCCCTCCAAGCGACAAGGCTCAAAAAGCAACTCTAGTAAGCATTTGAAGACAGAAACCAGCACGGAGAATGTGGTGCCCTATCAGGCCATGCCGGTCCAGGGCCCACTTATCAGCCTGAATTATACACCAGCACTGGCTGTGTTGGAACCTGACCATTTGCGCAAGGAGGTAGGCAGGTGGCGGCAGTACGGCTTGCTTGTTGTGAGGTCGTCTGATGCATCAGCAGGCTGTGATCCAATAGTCTGTCCTTTTAAGGTCAACACAGAAGTGAAAACAGCAGTATACAGGAGTATGATGCTCGCACCACCAAGGTCCTCCTGGACTACAAAGCCAAACTGCTGGAGAGGACAAAGCACCACATGGGGTATGTATTGGCAAGCTAAAGACCAGAGCAGATGCATGGCTCCTAATGAAAGTGTCTTGAACTGTATAAAAAGGATGCTGTGTGGTGCAGATATCCCTACAACCTGGACTTCGATTACGGTGCCCTGGAGGGGTTGCAGAAGTTCAGCATCAACAATCTGGGGGATCCATTCATTGAGAGCAATTATGGTGTCCACTCTAGAGAGTTTGAGGTGAGGCCTGAGTACCGCAACACTGCCAACACTGCACAGCTGGCAAGCACAGGTAGAATTCTAATATCTGTTGATCTGCAGATTGGCGTGCTGCAATGGTTTGCCAAGCTTTGGGAAATTGACAGCGAGGACTACTGGGGCTATATCACAAACTGTGGCACAGAAGGCAACTTGCATGGCATTCTGGTGGGGCGTGAAAACCATCCAGATGGTAAGGAACTGTGATGGAAGCATCTTGCCGTCGCTCTTTGTTATACCACATCTCATGCAATTGTTAGAGAGGGTGCACACAATCACACTGTGAGGTTGTACAGCTCAGCTGTGTTTGTGTTTGTTTGCTCTGCATCATTCTTGTGTTGCATGCTTGCCGCCCTGAATCCTGATCAGAACTCAGAGGTCTCTTGTGTGCAACGTCACAGTTGATGGTCCTCCTGAGCATGTTTGGGCGTGCAGGTGTCTTGTATGCTTCAAAGGAGACTCACTATTCAGTTTTCAAGGCTGGCAAGATGTACAGAATGCCCACAGAAGCAGTCAACACTTTGCCAACAGGGGAGATAGACTATGAGCACTTCCGCATGAGGTTACGGGCCAACCAGGACAAGCCCGCAATTGTGAATGTAAACATTGGGACTACAGTCAAGGGGGCTGTGGATGATTTGGACAGAGTGCTTGATGTTTTGACTGAGGAGGGATTTGATGAGGACAGGTTTTACATCCACTGTGATGGTGCTCTCTTTGGCTTGATGGTGAGTCATGGTATATTGCAGCATGCTGTGCTTTGTGAGCATGATATTGTTACTGTTGGTTTGACTTTGCATCACAGCACCTATGCATCAGCATGACAAACACTTTATCTGAGAGTGCATCCTGTCTTGTGGCCTGTGCTGTTGTGCCTGCTCTTTTCGCTGCACCCCTGGCTCTGCTTCCCTCTACTTACACCCCACAAACAGCATGATTCAGCAGCCTTGTGTGCAATGGTGCAGATTCCCTTTGTGAAGCAAGCTCCCATGGTCACCTTCAAGAAGCCCATTGGGTCTGTCTCTGTCTCTGGTCACAAGTTTGTTGGTGCGCCTGTCCCATGTGGGGTGGTCATTACTCGCAAGGAGTACGTTGAGGCTTTGTCAAGTGATGTGGAGTACCTGAACTCAAGGGACGCTACCATTATGGGTTCCCGCAATGGACATGCCCCCTTATATCTGTGGTATACTCTCACCAAGAAGGGGTATGAGGGCATGCGCAAGGATGTGGAGAAGTGCCTGCGCAATGCACACTTGTTGAAGGTGAGACTCATGCGTCCTTGAAGTCTTGTGTTGCTGGCTGAGTTGAGTTCTCCTGAGTTGCTTTTGTCATGCAAGCAGACTTGAGTCATGCAGAATGTAGCCAGCAACATACGCTTCTGTCACAGCACACAAAATGCCACCAAAGCATTTTTATGATGCAGGCAAGTACTTGGGCACAATTGTTGTTGCTTATCAGCGTCCACCTCACTTAGTGGACATGCGTGCTGATACAATTGTGTGCTTGCAGTCCATGCTTGACAAAGTTGGAATCAAGACCATGCTGAATGAGCTCAGCAGCACTGTTGTGTTTGAGCGTCCATTGGAAGAAAGCTTTGTCAAGAAGTGGCAGCTTGCCTGCCAAGGAGATATTGCCCATGTGGTGGTCATGCCAAATATTACCCTGGACAAGTTGGAAGCCTTTGTCCAAGACCTAATTCAGAGTAGAGCCCGAGTGTCTGTTGCTGCCATGAAGCAGATAGCAGCGGACGCGCGTGCGGCTGATCCAGAAGCAGACGCATAGTCTGCTGGGAGACACATGGCTTTCTCTGATACACTGACTCCAGTGACACATTACCAAGGATGCAGTGATTTGCATAGCGTTGTAGGTTTTGCTTGGACCAGCAAAGGCATAAGAGTCCTCAGATTGAAAGTTTCTGTTAGGTGTGCATGCTGCAACTCATGCATTCCCAGCTGATGTATATTAACAAGATTCGATTGGTTGGTAGGTGTTTACATACAGTCTGGAGTAGGATAGGCGTTCAAGACACTCAATTATTTGATTTGTACAGATTCTGTTTCAGATGATGCATTGAGCATTTGATGTGTTTCAAGCTGAAACTCTTTGGTATTGACTGCTGTAGGCTGTTCAACTGCTGATGACAGTGTCAGAAGCATGCTGCAGGTTAATGTACTGCACTTCGCTGACACTAACATGAAGCTGCCACAACCCTGTAACATGTATAACGTGATCCTATCCAACATCGTGTCTAGCGTGCTTGAGGGTAGTGTCAAAAGTTTTGTGCTGCATCACAGGTCAGCTATCCCATGGGTATGGCGGTAGAGTTTTCGTTTGATCAATCGGTTTCATTGACAGCATGTCCATTGTAGATGTACAACAGACCTACGGTTGCATGAATTCCTTGCGTTTTTGACAAACTACAACACTTTCAAGTGTGGTCAATTGTGGCCAGAGCGCATCGTACTTTGACGAAGTCCTGGCAAGCAACACACTTGCAATGCAATGCCAGGTCTGTGCAGTTGTCTGTTCCCACTACAGCAACTAGCAGCAAAGCGCAAGGCCCCACACAGACAGGGGTCTGATGTACAAATTCAGCAGACTTGTTTTGCAAACACTGTTCGCACACTGGCAACGATACAAGCCATAACCTACAGTAAAAAGGCAGCAAGCCATAACCTACAGTGCAAAGGCTGCTGCTTGGTATTTATACATGATACTAATATGCGTCTTCTCAAGTCTAGCAAACTTGTCTTCTCATAGCTACCAGACACTTGTTAAAAGCTCATCATGAACACAGGGTCAAGCTCTTCTCCAGATTTCAAGGTGCTGCTGAGACTGTTCCAGTGATCATCTCTTGTGCTCTTGATTGCAATGGGGTCAGAGTGATGCATGCGTCCATCACCATCAGCAGAGTCCATATATTGCCTAGCATACAGCTGCTCAGGGGTAAGAGCAAACTGCTGCAGCCTGGGTGTCTTGCCAGCCACAAAATGACCAGGAGGCACTTCCTGCCAGTCCTCTGCTGACTCTCCACCAGGCACATCAATCGGCTTGTTCACAAAAGAGGTTGAGCCATCGTCATCAACACTGAAGTACAGTGGCTGCTGTCCGCCAGGACACCTTGCTGCAAAGACCTGCTTTCTACTGCTGTCATAAATCATGCATGCATACTGCCCCTGCAAGCATACAGCTTTGTGATGCAGAATAGTCAACAGCGTCAGCACAAAGCACTTGTGTCGATCATAGCAGCAGCGATCCTTGGAGCATGCTGGCTTGTTGATTTGCCTTATTACTTTGTGACACCACGATGCTGGCTATTATTCAAATCTGTGGCGGTTGCGTCGCTGTTATGCTGTTACAAGCATGCTGCAGACAAGCAAGCAAAGGCGCCAATGAAGGTTGCAGATGCCGTCTGCAATGTTGTATGCAGCAATTGAGCTGATGCAAAATGTAGCATGCAGAAAACTACCTGCAGCTCTGACAACATGATGAGAAGATCGCTGGCCTTTGTCTGAAGATACACCTCCAATAGTGCTTCTGCAGCATGGCTTTGGCTGTAAAACCTCCTGCTGCTTAGGCTACCTCCATCTTGAAAGCTGTAGGCATGAGCACCACTGCAGCTGTCGGCATCTATTCTCTTGAAAAGCTCGTCCAGATTGCTCAAAAAACCATATAGGATGATGACTGCTGTGCCGCTGCAATGGATAAGGGGCTGCTCATGATGCAGCTGGCCAGCAAACTCCTTCGTGCCAGTTTCAACAATAGCACCTCCACCTGTACCAGCGTAACCTGCTCTTGACTTACAAGCTTGCACGCAACCAACTAGAGCAAAACCACCAGCAAAGCTAGGACACCTGGCAGAAAGTAATTTTGCAATTTCTGCCTGTCTCTCTGCAGCCTGAACGGAGCAGTGAGCGTGTCAGATGTGCAAGTAAGTTTTGCAAGGGAAGTTGTCAGCTTTGCACTGGCTACCTATGCTGCAGACCATCGACCCGCTCATGAACTGACTTGTCTACACTTCTGCCAAATGGCACCCAGTGTAAGCTCTGCCTACAACACAGATGCGGCGAATATGATTTTTTTGGCTTGTCTCGGAGCATTGATCATACCCTTTCTTCTATGACAAAAAAACTGACCTTGGGCAAAACACGTAGGCAAGCGACCCAGAGGTCGGCAAGAAACCGTCTACAGCCTCCAGAGCGGCGATGACAAGCGTGAAAGTTGTTTCAGATGCTGTTGGTGCTTTTCGCGATGCTTTCCAACATGATGCTCTCATCGTCCGGGACTGATTTATCCCCGCATCTCATCCTAATCCTTAGTAATTCAGCCGAAGCAGCAGCAGCATTGGGAAGATTGCCCATCCGCAGAACTCACGCTTGACGCCGAGACGTTGTTACACAAAGCATCTGAATAAACATGGCACTGCGTGTTCTTGCCACTGAGGCTGTCAGCAGCTTAGGACTACGGCGGGCCGTGCCCGTATTGAGCAGTACCCAGCCGCAGTTTCTGCAAGTATTCTCGCAGAACTTTGCCTCAGGTAAGCACTATTTGGTTGCCGACTTGAGTATGTGTGCCTTCGGCATTCAGTAACGCTGATGCAAATTCTGCCGCAGTTGCAAAGGATCTGGTTTATCAAGATAGCCATGAGTGGGCGAAGGTTGAGGGCGACACAGCCACCGTCGGCATCTCCGACTTTGCACAGGTCAGCGAAGCTTGCTGTTCGTTACGTAACAACAACGTTTGAGCCATGAATACCTCGCAAATTGCGACCAAAGGCTGATCCACTTGCAGGCTGAGCTTGGGGATATAGTATATGTTGAGTTGCCTGAGGTTGGTTCAGAAGTCAAGAAGGGTGAACAGTTCGGTGTCATTGAGTCTGTGAAGGTGGGGTGTCTTTTATTTTCAAGCACACATTCTTTTTGGTCAAGTCTGCTTATCTCTGCCCTGCACAAGTCCCCTCAATACCTGCAATCCTGTGCAGGCTGCGTCTGATGTCAACTCACCAGTGTCTGGCGAGGTATCAGCTGTCAATGACGCTTTGACTGACGAGTCCTCTAAGGTGCGCGCTAAATCACAATGTTTGGCTTGTTCAAGCTTCACAGCTGGTCAAGTGTGCATGGGTGGAGCTTTGGATTCTTATCTTTGTTTGCGCATGACATTTGCATCAAAAGCCGTCACATGGTCTGCTGGCAGCGCTGATTCACTTTGATCTGATGAGCTTACCTTGAGCAGGTCAACAAGGAGCCATACAGTGGAGGCTGGTTGATGAAGGTCAAGTTGTCAGACAAGGGTGAGCTGAAGGACCTCATGGATGCAACCAAATACGAGGACCATTGTGCAAAGGGCGATCATTGAAAGTGCCATTGTATTTGTTCGTAAAGAGGGTAGAGTAGGTGGGCAACAGCAGCAGAGCAAGTGCAGCCACAGCACTTAATTGGAATTAGTTTGTCCGTGTTGTCTGCTGAATCACTCTTTCGGCGAGTGTGGTGTTCAGCTAAGCACTGATGTTGCTGTTGCCTGTATGTTTTTGGCTGTCAGATGAATGCTGGTGGACACCGTGTTGTACAGTGCAGTGTATGTAAAAGGCGGTGCTGCACTTTGCCGTTTAATTGAAAAATGTCAGCAGCACAGACAGTACGGCGAGCATGAGGCAGCATTCTGTGCAAGCCGTGATTGAGTGTGCACATGAGAGCAGATAAGTGTCATGACATGTTGATCAGGATTTGGGCAAATGGTAACACTGGGGCAGACTAAGTGTGTTATCATCACTCATTACATTACTATATAGTATGGTTTCTCCCCTAAGTTTAACACTAGGTAGGAGTGGACCAGCAGGTCAGTACTAACTGACTGGACGCCCAAGGTCGGTCAGGGCACAAGAGTCAGCGTCTTTTTATCGAACAGATATGCTGAAGCTGTCAGAACAACCCCGAGATGGAGTATGTTTGTGGTGCTGGTGTACAATTGTGCAGAGTCTCCAATTTGCCTGCAAGCTGCCTCCAAAAACTGTTGTAAGATTACAGCTATGTATCGGCCAATCACACTGTTCACGCCCGATCGCCATGCCCTCGAGTTTAGCAAGCGTGCTTTGCGTATTGTGCCTCCTTATCCTTGACAACCATCTCACACTCACAACATAAAGGACATAAGTATCTGTGGTTGACAAAGGGCTCGGCTTGTGTCATGTGTCTGAACCCACTCCCCGTGCTAGATCAGGTGTCCCATTCAGGAAGGATGTCAGACATACGGCTAGCAGCTGACTGAAGTGGCGTTCAAGTGCAACGATGATTTTCGACATCTCTTTCACGAGCTGGTTCCGCCGCGTGGACCTTGTTTAGCGGCGTGTCGGTACGTAACTCGAGCTGTTGTGAGGTACTTGGTGTCGACAGCATAGAGATCTTTTCGCCGACACCACACCAAGGCAGCTGTGCGGGCTTTGCAGCTGAGCTGAGTAAGAACCAGAAGGGTGTCAGTTCATCGTCGAACGCGCCTGTCACAGACAAAGCGAGTGCGCGAACCTGGCAAGGCCTTGACTTTGTACTTTGGCGCCAAGCTTTAGCATTTACCCCGGTTGAGTCCGGAGGCACCCAGCCCTTGCCCTTCAGGAGAAAGTGCGGTCCCCGTATCATAACTTTTGGGATTACACAACCAGCTCAGGCGCAGGTGCAGCATGTTATTATGAGTTTGCATGCTATGCTCAGTGGAGGCCGTAAGCTGTTCTGAAACCGTCTGTGGTCGCTCAAAGTGGTGTTGTAAGCTTGTGCGACAGCACGTCTGCGCCAGACTCTTTTGTAATGAGACAATAAGTGCCTGCAGGTTCATGCACAACCAGCAGAGACAGTGTACAGCTCCCACAGAAAGCTTGAGCCAGACAGGAGAGAGCAGCTTTTGGCTTTGGGAGGGCCATCCCAAACAATTTCTGAATCCAGTTGCTGAAGCAGAGGATGCAGCAGCTTGGGCTGTGAAGTCTGGCAAGCCACAAGCAACAATTTGGCATGAGATACGCAAACAGCTCCATGCCCGGCCAGTTGAATGAGCAGCATCAGCAGCAATTTTTAGGTTACTGGAGTCAACAGGACGACAGAATTTTGTCACCATATATGCCTGGGTATCAATCTCAGGAACCAAGAACAAATTCATCTCCTGCCCTCAGCATAGAGCCTGTAACAGGCCATCAAGGTACCCTTCTTTCATGCGCCTTGACCATGCGTCTCCATGCACCGGATTTCATCTTATGCAGCCTCTGGCGACCAGCATGCTTCATGACATTGTCTTGTTGCATATGTATGCAGGTGCTCTTGAGGCAAGGGCTGACATGGTGCTTCCAGAAGAATTTGAAGATCACTACTTGCTAATGGAGAGCTTGGATCTGCCAGCATCAACTCTTCCCAGGTGAGCTGTAGCACACATGCTTCAGTCTAACTTCAAACGCACACCTTCAGCATTGTTTGCAAGGCCTGGAGGAATTCAACCTGAGCACAGTGTTGTCATATTCTATGCCAATGCCACTAGCATTGTAAGCAATCCTCTCATCACACCTGCTTGCTGCTTCAGGTCAAATAGTGCCCACGACCTTGGCGAGACTGTAGACCCAGAGCTTTTGCCTGACCTAGAAACTTTGCAAGAGTCTTTCGAAATCCCTGATCAGCTCAGGCTAGATGTATCCCATGCTGGGATCCCACCAGACAATGAGCATCGAAGCCAAGCTACTTACAGCCATCAAGACCATGGCCAAGAGCAGCATCGACAGCAGCAGCATCATCTGTCCACTGTTGATCACTTCAACAGAAGTCAGGGAGGCGCCAGCACAGATCAACAGACAGCTGTTGCTCAGCCCGGTTCTGGAGCTGCCACTCCTTCAGGACCATGCAGCACAGCCTCTGACGATTCTCTACAGCCTGGACCTCAGTATCTTCATAAAAGCATGCATCAGCAGCCGCACGGCGCTTCGACGCATACTGGTGGACAGTCTTCACCTGCAGGACCTGTGCGCTTGGCGCACTCAAAGTCCCTGCCCCTTTTGGAAGACATTGATGGCTTGACAGAGCTTCAGCAACAGGCAGCTGACATGCTGGCAGATGTAAGCAGTGCTTGTTGTGAAATCAAATGCAACCTTCCACGAGAACCATAACCATGTGCAGCGTCTCGTACCTGCCTAGTGTCGTGCTCAGTCATCTATCTTTGCAGCGCACTTAGGCTGCAGGCTGGCCTTTGATGATTGTGGAAGTGCCCGGTATTGCTATGCTGATAACCCATTCATCTAACCTTTGTGTGGACTAGACATATCTAGATCTCAGAAGTTGGTGGTGCATGCATGCAGGGCCTAGATGATAACCTATGGTACCCAATGCAGCATGATGAGGTGGTTGCTCAAGACACTGCTGCTGCTTTAGAGGGACTGGATCTGGCTGCAACTGTCGTCCCTTCACCAGGCATGCCTAGAGCCATGTCCTCCGACCTGGACTGCCCCCAGGCACATGACCTTGAGGATTGGCAAGACTATGATCCTGCTGAGCAAACAGGTCCAGCTTTCATCGTGCATGGTTTCTAGTCCTTGTACAGTGTGTTTTGATGGCTTTCTGAAATGTGCTACAAGGCCTCAGACACAAAAAGAGCATTGTGGGGTCAAAGGATTATAACTTTGTGTCTGCGGCAGCCTCGTCTCATGCATGGACTTGCATTTGGTCGGTTGTATGGGTATTCCAAGAAGTGCGTCAGAACAATCTTTTTGCCTTGTCATTGCGTGCATGTCTGTCACATTGACATGCTTCCATTGTTGCTGCATCAACCCACATGTTGGTGCTTTGTATGTGACTGACTGACAGGTATGTTGGTGCAGGGGTTGATACCATGAGCACAGCAGATGTACTAGCAGAGCTGGCTTATCTCAGTCCATGCAACAAGAGGAAGGGCAAGGGGGGCAGACAGCCTGCAATGGACCCCAGGCTTGACCCCAATGTGGACCCCAAGAAGGCCAAGCGCATCCTGGCTAACAGGCTGAGTGCTGCTCGCTCAAAGATGAAGCAGAAGTCACATGTTGAGGTTTGCCACCTCATTCTTGAAGTGTTTCCTGTGTTCACTGATGCTCTTCTTCAGCGTGGCGTATCAACTGATTGCCCTTAGATTTGGCATCACTCGGCCAAATATAAACCTAGCAAGTTGCTGGCAAATCTACCAACAGCACTTTAATCACATGTACCCTTGGGCCCAGTGGGCACCCCCCCCCCAGTCCATGCAATGTCAGGCTCACATTATTCAGATGACGCTGATCAGATGACGCAACTTGTGGAGAGCAGTAGCTGATCTGCAATGTGTGTTGCAGACTCTGCGTCGGCGCATTGATGTGCTGAGCAAGCAGAAGAGCGACATCAAAGCCAGCTTGACAGCTGCAAAGTCAAGCTGTGAAAGCAAGTCTGGTGACAACGACAGCCTTAGATCTCAGATCAAGGTCAGAAACCTTTGCAATGAGGACTCATGGGACTATCATGTGCATGTCCCTGTCATCACCTGTGTTGTCTGTCGTTGGTCTGCAGTTGAACGGTTTTTTGGAAGCATTGCTGCCAGACTGGTCCTTGCTATATGACCTTGCAAGTCTGATAACCTGTCCTTACTATGATGGATGAGATCCTGCAAAAGTTGGCTATCTGGCTGATGTCTTTCACCTCCACCTCTGGCTGCCGATCATGCAGGCGCTGGAAGCACAGTGTCACAGGCAGTCTGTGATGACGGCCAGGATGGTTGAGGAGCGCAATTGCATTCTTGGCATTGCAGCCCCGCTTGAAGAAAGAGCTTCGTCTACACGCGACGGGAGAACAAATGCTGCAATGTATGTGCCCTACCCCAACTCAAGGGGTAGGCCCTTGGGTCTTGACCCAGGGTCAAGCATAGAGTCAAGACACAGAGCCTCGCTACCACCCTCTTCAAGATCTGCTAAGGTCAAGGATAGCCAAACACGGCTTTCAGCACATCAGGGCTTAGATGCCTCAAAAAGTCAACAGCATATGAGCAGGATGGCATCTGCAGGGACCAACTCTGGACAGACTGTCGGTTTGTGTGATCAAAATGGGGGTGCATCCCTGCAGCCCTCTCTCAAGACCTGGGGCAGCACTGGTAAGAGGCAGCCAGGCAGACCTCGCCACAAAGCCTGAACAATTTTTCATTTCCCCTTTCTCTTCTTGAGGTGCCCTTCTTGGCCCAGCGTGCCTTGATGTACAGCAGCAGCTTTACGCGTGCCTTACAGTTGCCTGACATGTGTTGTGATTAGACCCCCTGCTTGTGTCAGACATTGTGTTTGTAGACTGGTTCCCGCTGCCTTGCTAGCTAGATGTGATTAGTGATTAGTCAAGACTGCATTGTGTTGAGGTGTTCATGGGCAAGCACACTTCCTGAACCTTGCAAATTTTGCTGCGTGCTGGCTTCTTTGTTGGTTGAATCTGGCTTTACATTCTGAAAACGAATCTGTACACATCTAGATGAGGATGCGAAGCACATCCTCCACTTGCACTTTCCCGTCTTTCGCCAACCTTCTGTGCAAACTGATGATCTGGTGGCGTGTCAGTTCAATGCCTGCCTGTCGCAAAGCTGCCTCGAATTGGTGTTCTGTCAGACTTCCAATGCCTGCCTGGTCTACATTGATAAAGGCAGAGCGAACAGCCTCCTCTCCTGCAACAAAAGCCTAAGCTCTTGAGTTGCCTGTCAGGCCATAGCCAATGCACACATCGAAAGCTGGCTGTTGCCAGTTGCACTCAAGGGGCATGGTGGAGGCCAGACATGACTGTACATGCAGGCAAATGTTACTGGCATGACACACATACTCAAACGTGTCGAGCGTGATACATAACATCATCTTGACAAGTCAACACATAGGCTTGTGCACAAGGCAGAAGCTTCGACACCTTCTACTGCACAATTGCTTACACCAACAATCACAAGCACTTCTTTGCAAAGATGGGTTTGGCCAAGGCTGACCTTGCAACTGTGCCTGTATGGCCTTCAAGGCTGCTTCCCAGTCAGCCATGAGGTACACATGGCGGTTGTTCTCCATGTACTGGTAAGTGAACTCATCAGCCTCCAGCAGCTCAAAGGTGCGCTGATGGACAGACAGCACCTTGCCCACATACAAGTCCTTCTCACTGTACATCTCTGTACTGTTCTTCAGCACCTGCACCAATGCAATGACTCACTGCTGTCAAGAGTGAAAAGGCTCTGGCTGCAACATGATTCCAATTGACCTTTGATAATGTCACATGTACCATGTCAGGTGTATAGACTTTGCTGAAGTGCCCAGGGAATGTCCATGTATGCAAAACACCTGCTACAGTGCTTACAGCAAGCAAGCAAGAAGCGCTGAGCACAGCAGTGTCAAAGGAAACCCTCAGATATTTTCACATTCACTTGATGGGAATGTTGATATTTGTAGTACAGCTGGTATAGTGCTTACAGCAGAAAGAAGCCTACCTTGCTTCGCTCCAGGTACTTGCCACCAGTGATGCCAGTGTTACGCTGAGGAGGCTCAAAGATAGACAGGGTGTCATCAGCCAAGAAGTACGACAGCACAAACTTGCGCTCCCTGCATCACACAATTTGCTGCTTGATATGCCAACAGCATCTGCCACTGAACAAGGATTGCGCAAGCTAGAGTCCTGGGCTTTTCATAGAGGTGCTCAACAAGCAGGGACTGCTTGCTCCCCTGGAAAGCATGCTGCTGTCTGTCTGTGCATCATCCTGAGGGATGTGATGGCCTGAGTGGCCAATTGATATGCTGATGCATATGTGCGTTTTAATTATTATTATTGATTATGCATATGTGTCTTGCATCACAAGCCGTCAGCATGTCCAAAGCACATGACACGCTGGAGCATGACCTGCCAAGAAGCGGTCTGCAGATGCCTGAATGCTAGCACTGGTAATGCACTGGTATTGCTACACAACATACCTGTCAGAACTGCTGAGCTGATGAGTAGGAGTCTCGACAAAGCGGGTGCTGAAGCGCAGCACGATCTTGTCCTTGTTCATCAGCTTGTAGAAGTCCTTCTTCGGTGGCTTAGGCACCTGTGGCACAACAGAATTTGATGAACTTCAATTTCATGTCCAGTAAGTCTTGGCGCGATCAACCAAAGTCCCTTCTGACTGTGAGTCAGGTGATCTAGGCCATACTACACGCCTGTGATGCGCAAAGACAGCATTGCATGAACGCCATGTGGCAGTCAATCTGTTCTACGCATGTTCCAGATGTTGACTGAGGAGGTCATGTGATATACTGTCTGGTCATAAGTTGTGTTCAGAAGCTGTGCAGAAGTCATAAGAACAATTGTTGCTTCATTGAACTGTCCCAGAAACTCTGGCAGGCAGATAGACAGACAGACACACAGACAGGCAGGCACAGGCAATTGCAGACCAGCGATGAGACAAACGCATAGACAGGCAAGGTATGCAGGAAGAATAGGACTGACCAGGTTCTTGCAGCTCTGCTCACTGTCCTCAAAGGAGCCAAAGCCATTGTAGGGGGGCAGGGCAGGTACAGGAATGGGCCTGATACCCTCACCCACCGGGATTGGCTCCATGGCATCTGTTGCCCCCAGATTCTCCTGCAATGACAATGGTGTTAGTAAGACTTATGCAATGCATGACTCATGGCCTAGATCAAGCCAAGGGCCTGCGCCAGAATGCTATGAGTCAATGCCTGCCTGCCTGACTAGACATGCTGAGCACGCAAAACATGAAGCATGTGATGTCTAGTATGTTCTCATGCTGATGCACATCATCTGTAATGTCTCAGTATTGCTGACATCATCGCGGCTCGTGCTGGTGTGTCTCAACCTTGACATGTGATGACTGAATGCATGCATGCCAGTGCTCCCCAGCTGCAGCAGCATCAGTGCAGAAATTTGACCTGCTGACTTGACTTGCATGGCAGCATCCATGTGCACGGGATCCTTGCTGTTAATTTCATGATGTACCAGCCTTACATCATTGCAGCAGCTACAGCTGCTTGCCATGCAGTGGCAGTCATGTTGCTATTTTGGGAAGACGCACCGAGTACCACTGCTTGGTGAAGTCATCAGCATCATGGATGAAGAAGTCACGTCCATACACATGGATGAAGGTCCCCAGGGCCAGGTCCTGGGGCCCGTAGCACTGCTCCCTCATCAGCTTCTTGCCAGTGCGAGTCACGTGGAAGTCCTGCAGTCATGACCATCCTGAGCAGTATATATGACATGCACACTCGCCTGTTTGCGCCTTGTACCATCTGCCCACAGCCGAGTGTAATACTGCTCCCTCAGCAACTACTCACAAATTGCAAGTTACAGAGAATTCCAGTCTATGTTCAGCACCGTCATATCTATCTTCAGCAATGTGGCAACTGGTTGTGAAGGCAGGTTGCACAGCGGCTTGCCACCCAGCTTGTTGGGGCTGAGTGTGCTGCACAGCTGTTCAACAGACCTGGTGTCAAAATAAAATTGGAAAAGGTAACAATACGTATTTCTTGATAAGATTCACAGCGCTTTTGCTTGATAACAGCGTTGTATAGGTTGTGACTCTACTAGCACGGCTCTCAACCAAACTCAGCCTATGTTTTCCACATGGAGCCTATGTTTTCCACATGCAGTCATAGCTGTGTGCAATGACATACAAACCAAACAGCATGTCAGACAGCGATCTGACAGCCTTGCTAGATTCTGACAACTGTAGCAATGTCATGACGTATACACTGTGCACATGGTGCAGATGTCCTGCAATCGTTCCTGCCGTCACACAACTAATGAGTTGCCTCACCTGTGCATGGTGTGTAGTGATATGAAGTTTGTTCTGCATGGAAACTCAAGCGCAGGGACCCCCTCCTAAGAACTTCAGGAAAGGGCTCGCAGTCAGTGTTGTTTTGCTTGGCCAGTCATTGCTATTATAACCAGGAAGGGCTAGTCACATGTTTGCGTCATGCAGGACAATATGACTGTAACATTTGTGGATATGTATGATGTGACTGCAACATAGCTGACTATGCATGTAGGAACAGGGGCAATACCTTGGGCAGGGGACCCCTCCTAAGGAAGACAGGGAAGGGGTCGCGCCCATCGTTGTTCTCATGCAGCTCCAGGATCTCCACTGTGTCATCTTCCAAGAAGTAGTGCAGCCTGTAGGGCCTCCTGTCCCCATACAGAGCCTGCCTATCATCCCATACACAGTAGAACCGCAACACCTGCGGCCCATATACACCATGCATGTGAGGATGGCAGTACCATACACACATCAAATGTACTTTGATTGTGTCCTGGGCATCTGCAAGCCATGTAGTTGGTGCCATCATTTCAGTGCCTGTCATGGGAATTATGGTGTAAGCAAAGCTCATGCGTCCAGCAAGTTGATCACTGCACTGCATGACCTAACACCAACAGAAGCAGCGATGGGGCTCAATGCCCTGCTTGTCACCACGACTGAATGCCTGCTTATCACCACAATTAAATGCCTGGTTGTCACCATGAGTAAATGCCTGCTTGTCACCATCACTAAATGCCTGCTTATCACCACAGCTAAATGCCTTGTTGTCATGATGAGGAAATGCCTGCTTGTCACCATGAGTAAATGCCTGCTTGTCACCGCAAACACGTGTCTGGACCACCAGCAGAAGCAGCGATGGGACTCAATGCCTGCTTGTACACCATGACTAGAAATGGCTATACATACATGTCCAACTATAAAGCCCTAAACCCAACAAAAGTGCTGTCTGCATGACCAGGCAGGCCATGTTGGATGACAGCCGACTGCAAACACAGCCTTGCTGGCCATAAGGCCGCCTGTCGCCTCCAGGTGCCCTTCCTGCCTGTGCCTGCTACAGGGTTACACTCTGCTTTGCAGCAGCAAGAGGAATCTGCCTATGCAGCGCTGATTGAGTGGTCACACAGGCGTGGCATGGTCTGGCCCCACATGTGAAGCAAGCAGTGCATTGCAAGGCATTCGGGATTTCAGTATCAACATCAATCTAGGGCGCATGTTGTGTCAAGCTGTTGCTGCAGCAGGCCCACCTTGCGAGCATTGTGCATGAACTGCTGCAACTTCTTCTTGCCGTCATCCTTCCTGAGGGTGACCCCAGTCGACCCCGGGGACATGGGGCTCCCTGTACCATTGGACCCCCCTATGAAAGGTCACATCACAGCTTCAGCTGCACTGAACATGCTTGCCAGACTGACCCTCAAGCAGATGCGCATACGAATCCTTTGTAACAGCCTTGTGCGCCAAAGGCAGCAGCAGAAGGCAACAGTGGGCAGCAGCAAAAGGCAACAATGGGCAGCAAAAAGCAACAGTGGGCAGCAGCAAAAGGCAACAGTGGGCAGCAGCAAAAGGCAACAGTGGGCAGCAGCAAAAGGCAACAGTGGGCAGCAGGGCCTGACCTGAGGCATGGCGCTGCATGCTGAGCCTCTTGGTAGTGAATGGGTCATTAGGGTATGCCTCAGCAGGACCATACTCCAGGCCAGCATCTGCCAGGGTCTGGCGTGTGAAGACATCAGCATCCACAATGTGAAAGGTGCGCCCATAGAAGCTCACGTTGTCGCCCACAACAAAGTCCCCAGGAGCAAAGAAGCTGCCGTCAGACTTTTCGATGCGGTGACGCCTGATGAGGACACCCTGCGCAGCCAAGCAGACACGTGTGAGCAGCCTGTAACTCACAACAGTGGAACACTACATGGGCTTGCACATTTTGGGTCCTGCTGTGTGTTCCTGCACTGCCATGCCTTGTGTGCCTAAATTGTCAAGGGGCAATTCCGCACCACCACCTGCAAGCAAATTAATCCATTTGGCACATTCATCAGTTTGTCGGGGTTCACATACTCTGGCACACTCATCAGACACAAAGGCTGGTCAACGGATAAGAAACTTCTCTCTCTGCCTCCAACAAGAAGACTTTTAGGGCAAAGCAAGAAATATACAGTCACAATCTTTCACTCAGTGATGTGCGATCCAGACTTTCTGAGCCGGGAGGGAGCACCCAGTGAGCAGCCACTGAAGACTCTCAGAGTAATTGGCGGCCGCATACAGCCAGCCTGGCTCCTGCTGCTTTGCAAGACGTTCAACAGATCAGACAAGCCTGCGTGACAGACGGCGCATGCCAAGCTGATTGTCACCCTGTGTTGTAGAGCACGACTCAGTGCAAAGCTAGCAGTAGCATTGTTCATTGCAGCTTCCCATGGCGCCAAAGTATCAGTGCAGTGCAGTGCATTGCTGCAAGCACTGCTGCGTCAGTGACTTTGCACATGCCCTGAATTTGGTAATGATAGGCCAGGCGGTGTGCACACATGCTGAGGTTGGACCTGCTTGCCCTGTCACCCATGCTTCACTTAGCAGCAACATGCTGGACAGGAGACTGATGTAAAGGCTCAGAGAGGAGTATGAGCTGATGTTGACAAATGCTGACATCACTGCGCCAGGCAGTCTCCACACCAAAACCCATAGTGGTGAATCTCAGCCTCAATTCACCCTTGGCTGAATCTGGCTAGGAGAAGTGTTTGATGACGTCTATATGGGCAGTGCAAATTCAGGACCAGCATCAGGGCACTATGCACATGGTGTGAAGCTATGACGAAGCAAGCTGCTATGGGCGTGCGTGAGGTGTACAGTGCACGACAGACAGGCAAATGACAGCACGGCGACAGAATCAACAGACCTTCACACTGGAGGGAACAGATACAGGTCCACTGAGATGTGGACACTGAAGATGATGAGGCTTGCCAGCTGTCACATGCGCCTTGCAGGGCTCACTCACAGACCCCATGCCTGATGAATGCCTTGGGCTGGCATGCGTGAGGAGCAAGGGTGCAGCAAAGCTTGAAACCTACTTGACTTCAGGGCGCATAGAGTGGTGTATGATGGCAGGGTTGGGGGCAGAGTGGTGGGGTTACCTGGGGGAGCCCACTGTTGTCCTCCTTTGGCTCTACAACCTGGCAGCTGTTGTCCTCTAGATAGAAGAAGATGACCACCTTGCGCACCCTGTAATTCTCCACTGCGCTCTCAGTCACAGCTTCCTTGAAGTAGCCATACCACCGCAGCACCTGCACAAGACACCAGATGTTCAGCATCAGCAGCTTTCTGCAACCTTGAACAGCCCCTCTAGAATTCACGATACAGAGAGCACAGGATGTGAACGTTGATGTCAATGTAACTTCACAACCAGCCACAGATTGCATTTTACACAACTGTAAAAAGCCGATAGAGGGAAGGCGGGGGGGGGGGATTTGGGCAGGGGTCACCTTATTGTTGTTGACAACCCAGTCAGGTAGAGTCTCTTCTTTCTTAGCACTAGCGTAAGTGGGGCTGCTAGTGTAGGTTGAAGGGTTGTATCCTCCTGATCGGTACATCTCAGTAACCCCTGATGCCATATGAGGGTCCTGAACAGTCATCTCTGGTGCCTCATGGGCATAACCTTTGACATATCGCAAGGTTTGCTGCTTATTGAAAGCATGGTCATCGAGGGAGACCTGTGGACATGCAAAGAAATCCTTTGCGACTGTTCTTATAGCAGCTTGTGACTTTGATTAGCAAAGTCTGGAAGGATAGGACAGAAGACAGAGTTTGGGGTTGCAGGGCAAGTGGGGACCACAGGACGGCCTGCTGCAAGGTGCCCATGCAGCTTGCTTTCGCTAGAGCTTGTCGAACGAGTGAGCGACATGGGTATTACCGGGCTTGAGACGGTGTACCCAGGCAGCTTAGGGATGACTACACGTCCGGGCATCCTTGCAGCAGCGTTGAGCCCTCGAGTCACCCCACCGGCGCTTAGCACCTTCCCAACGGCCGCTGATACTGTCCAAGCAGAAGATTATGTAGCAAGCGCGGCACAGCCAAGTCAGGTCAACTTTAGAAGAGCCTTGGAGTCAGTAACCTAATTTCGATTCCTGTAATCTGAAGTGACCCGCCGCTGATGAGTCATCTGCAAGCGCTCTTCGGGGACACTATTTGCTGCTTCGGCATTTGCTCCGCGTGACCTGCACACAGAATCCACAAGTCATCGCTTCAATCAATGCGCAAGTGGTCTCACCGAGCTCGCATGTACAAAAGTCATTGAGACGGCTACTGACCAGCTGCAGTCTTATTCTCCCTGCGCGATCCCTCTGTTCAGTGCAACCCACTCGCTTACACCGTGAGCCGCACCGCACCCAGTGCGCTAGTGTATGTTGGGAAGGCTCAAACTAGCTAGTCAAGTTTGCACATTGCGGACTGCGCAAGCGTCCACTCGACGTCGTCAGGTGTGCCACTGTTAGTGCGTCGATCTTCGCCGCGCAGCCCGCTGTGTTTGTATGCTGCTCCGCGCGATAGTGTGCTGCCATGATGGAGTCACACTTAACAAGATGTGCAATGCAGGCCGGCCAGCATCTTTTCACTGCGGCCTTCATTCAGAACGTAACTATGTCATCAACCACAGCTGCACACTCAACAACAGGCGCAAAGGTGCGCAAGCTTCTGGCCAGATCAACAGTTCCAAGATACTCAATGACTTTGATCGAAGGTTGCCCTCTTGTCTGCAGGACATTGACCTATCAGGTGCTGGCTTTCCAGTGACCACAATGAGCAGGAGCATTGTGTTTGTTTTGGGTGGACCAGGGTCTGGCAAGGGTACCCAGGTCAGTCCACTCACGTTCATTCATTGCCAGCACGCTTCACTCACCAACATTTCATGGCCAATGACTGTTTTCATCATCACCCATCTTCCAAACATTAATGTGGATGATCATGCCTATATGTCCTGAAGTGTGATATTCAACATGTATTCTGCTTTATGTTGCAGTGCGCAAAGCTTGTTGAGGAGTTTGGGATTGTCCATTTAAGCGCTGGGGATTTGCTGAGAGCCCATATGAAGTCAGGCAGCCCTGATGGCAATATGGTAGCACAAATGATCAAGGATGGCCAGATTGTTCCATCCCATGTCACCATCAGTCTTCTTCAGAAGGCAATGGCAGACAGTGGCCAAGACAAGTTCCTCATAGATGGCTTCCCACGAAATGATGAGAATCGTAATGCCTTTGAGCAGCAGGTATGCACCTGTAGACTAGTCACGCTCATAATTGCATAATATGATAATTGCATAACTGCATAACTTGATGTCATTGCTAGTACCTGTGTCATCTGTGCCTCACTGATTGCATAGCCGTGTATCATGGCATACATTATTGGCTCACACCTTGATCAAACAAACAGAAGCCAGGCAGGGCCCAGGTGCTTGCCTTGGTGTGAAGTAAACTTGCTTTAGCATACCATTTGGCATGTGCAGCTTTTCTGCACTAACATGCAACATTGAATCTGTGAGTGCAGACTGGCACAGAACCAGACTTTGTTCTGTTTTTGGACTGTCCTGAGGATGTGATGGAGAAGCGGTTGCTGGGCAGGCAAGAAGGACGCACAGATGACAACATTGAGAGCATCAAGAAGCGGTTCAGGGTGAGTGTGTGCACCTCGTGCTTGCATCAGAACAAGCTCTGCATTCCATCAGCACAGGGCTTTGTTAGATGACTCACAGCAGATGCGTGTTGTCACAACAGCCAAGTTGAAACTTCAGGCTGTTGGCATGATCTTGACTGCTGCAAGCATGCTCGGAGCAGTATGCCGAACACGTGGGAGCACAGCTGCAAAGCACTGTCCCTGACAGCTCACAATGCAATTATTGGCAGTGAGTGTGAAGCTGCTGGTTTCAGGTTTTTGTGGAGTCAAGTATGCCAGTCATCAACCACTATGAGGGCAAAGGCAAAGTGCGCAGATTTGATGCAACTCCACCTCCAAGCGAAGTGTTTGAAAAGGTCAAAAAGCTGTTTGTGCAGAGTCCAGCCAAGAAGCTGTAGCCTGCCCAAGCCTTGACCAGGCTCACAGCCACGCAATAGACGAGGACTTGTCTATAGACAGCCAACAAAGCAGATTTGCTTACATGTGCAGACAGCGCTCAGCCTGATGGCTTCAAACCAAGCACATGCAATTGTATTTCTGCTGCTTCCGTCTACACAGCATCGATTGATATCATGGGCAATCGTGGGCATTACTGCTGTGTTCTGTTCTGCTGCATCCATCAGCAGCTATTTTGCAGACAATGATTTGCAGCCTTGGTATCCCAACAGAGTGCACTTACAAACGATCCTGCATGCAAGGGTGCGTTAACGTGCAACGTTGTACTCATTGCCTTGTAAAGCACAAATTGGCCTTTTTTGATCAAGTTTGGTTTGTCGTTCGCACTACTGGTAAATCAGAAAACTTAACTACTTCCCCATTTCATGTCCCAAGAAGCCACATGCCAAAGTCTACACCGAAATTCGAAATACCCATTTCATGTCCCAAGAAGCCACATGCCAGACTTAAAAGTCTACACCGAAATTCTAAATACAATGTAGTACATGTATGAAGAAAGAACTGACTACAAGAAAAGGGTTCGTATTCAAAACAAGGGTTTATCACCTATTGAAATAAGTTCCTAAGACAAGCACCCTAGCTCCAGGATTCTTCAAGAGAACTGCTGAAAACAGAGCTTATGGACTGGGAGGGTGATACATGGCCATTATTGTCAAGATCATTGGTGAGGGTTCTGTGCCAACAGTTGCAAAATCTCAAATCCAACAACATTGCGGTGACCACCGCATCCATTTAAAGCCCATCAGCAATGCTGTCACAGGTGCTGTCATCACAGACTTTGCTAACACGCCACCACAGTAACGGCCTGACTGGCACCATCCCTGCCACAAGCATAAAAAAGTAACACTGTCTCAGACAATTCAGAAGGGGCAGAAAGGGGGTTAAAAGGGGTTTCAGTCAAAAATGAAATAAAGGAGGACAAGATCAGCCTGCATTGCTCAAGCAGCGCCTCATGTAATGCAGATCTTGGTACTGTTAGCCAGTGTGATGCTCATCGCGGTTACTCCAGGTTGCTCAACCGCGACTTCATCAGTTCTTCCGTAATATTGTTCTCCTGTTGCAGCATCACTGCAATTGTGTCCAGTAGCAGCTGCAAAGCCAGTTCATATGCCGAGCCCATGGGCAAGACACTGTTATGAACTAGTAACCGTGCTGGTTCTGCACTGCTACCAGCAAAGGACTTGAGGTGGGTAGGGCTGATCGGGGCTTGGGCGGGTAGCCGCACCACTGTATCTGCAAAAGGCAATGGCGCTGTCCGATGCGCCGTGAATGCCACTACCCTCGCACCTGCAGCAATGTCAGCTCAATCGTCCCTTAACGTTCAGCAATGAGGATCATGCTAAACAGATAGCAGTAGAATAGACTCCAAGGCAGCCCAGTGTATCTTATACAACAGTTACCTCCACACGACTTGACAGTGCATCAGATGCAAGGCAGTGAGAGCAGCAGGGAAAGCAATCTCACCTGCTCTTCTTGCTTCTGAAGCGACCGTGTTGGCACTAGCATAGTAGCTGGGGCCATCACTGATCAGCACCAAATCCCCACTGCCCACCGCACCACAACAGCTGTCCCCAACTGCACTGGCCTGCATCACATCCATGCATCAAGGCTGTCCCACACTGCTGCACAACTTTCTTGTTCTTGGCCATGAGACTACTGCAAAAGCAGTAAGACTTGTCCGGTGGCTATCTTGAGTGTTTGTGTGATGCATGACATGATGCATGCAAGCAAGAGTACTAGCCATGCAGGGTAATCACCTTGATGCCCAGTTGATGCAGGCGAGTGGCAAAGGCTTTGAGAACCAGGCCTTCCCTGCCAGGGCCATAGCAGCACACCTGCCCTGCCCTGCGCAGCGCTCCACGCAGCCCAACTACCACCTCAGGGCTCATCTCCTCCATAGTGTTCCGGGTCTCACGCAGCTACAGCAGGCATAACACTGATCAGAGGTATGTCAAGCTCAAGAGCATTCAGAAGTGACAGTCAACATCACCACGACAACAAGCCAAACATTGCGCATGCCGGAGACAAATGCAGCAAGGTCCTGTCCCAAACAGAGTACATGGAGTAAAGATGCGACAAACGCTGATGAACTACTGGCAATATAGTAGGATGTCTGCATGGGGCCCTTTGTGTGTGAGACGCCTGCCAGGTCACTGATGACTGGCATACTGCTAAGTTGACAATGCCGTGGAAGTCCACAGGCATGTTCTGTTCCTCAGCCTCACTGTTGTCTCCTTCCTCCTCAGAGCTGCGAGACCTTTTCCTGCCAGACCTGCGCTGCGTACAGTATGATGTGAGCATTAAGTGCCAAGATGCTCCTAACATGTTACAGTAAGCGTTGTCCTCTGCAACAGTTAGAATGATTTCAATTCTGGATGTTATGTATAACAATCCATATGCTCTCTAACAACAAACCAATGACGCTGCGGTTTCACAGGATGGCTGATACATCACCCACCATCTGACAACGTTCTGCATAGCGACATTGGTACATGGTTGATGTTGCATCAACATTTGAAGCCATAGCGTCAATGGATGTTCTTATGGAGCCTCCTATGCAGTAAGACATCAATGCTGCTCAGGAGCCGTCATCTTGTTAAGGACTTTGCACCCTGAGGCTCAGAACGTGAGTGACATTTCACCTGCTCACATTAAACAGTTTATGCATGATACAATTTGGTGTGTACAGCGCAGCTGGCTGGTCTAAGCATAACATGACTTGATTCACAACATACTGGCAGAGGCAATTTGTGAGACCAAGGCTAATGCAATGATCCATCAAGAATCATGCCATGCCACATGGCCAAAGCATGACTCATCAGCATGACTACATTGCCATGTGTGGCGGTACACTTACTCAGCTCTATCACTGGAGTGGGTTTGGTGCAATGGATTTTGCTGTGCAGATGTGGTCTCCTAGGAGTCCTGCAACAGTAAGTAATTCTTTTCTTTTGGAGAAAAGCTTTTTTGCAGTACAGTTTTGCATGTGTACTTTTGATGAAGCTTTAGCAAACCTTGCAGCTACAGTCAGTATGGCAAAGCAACAGCATCTGCTGCATAATGACTCAAACTGCACTGTGCAGTGACGACAAGGAGGATTGCGCAGCATGAGGAAGCTTCACCTTGGCATCTCGCTTTGCCCTGGCCAGGCGATTCTTGAGCCAGACAACGACCTATGTTACATAGCACAAGTTCTGTGGCAGGTGTGGGTGTAGCTTGCTGGATCTTTGGTGTGCAGCACACTAGACAATGGATCAGCAACTTGCAGAGTGTAATACCTGCTGCTCAGTAGCACTGCCAGCCTGTTGAACAGCCGATGTCAGTTCTGGTGTAGGTTTTGTGTGCCCAGCACTGAAACGCTGCTCTAGTAGTCCAATCTGGGCGGCGTTAGGCTTCCATCTGGGCCTGCGAATGCATTCGCTCCTTGTTTGTCACAACTGCTGATATATGTCAACAATAGAGAGTGTGCAGAAGGCCTTTCTGGCAGAAGAGTGGTTTTGAGGCCAAAGTGTGACTGACCCACCTTGGTGCTGCTGCCAGTTGCTGTGCCTGCAGCTGATACTGAGCTAAAAGGCTGTGGGTATCGGTGCCAGCAGGCACAAAGGGCTCGTTTGGCAATACAGAGCTTGGTTGATCATCGTTTCGCCGTTGCAAGCCCCGTTGAAGCTGCTGCTGCTGCTGCTGCTGTAGCTGCTGTTGTAATGCGGATGCTTGTTGCAGCTGATGACTTGACTGGTGCTGTCCTGCCTGCGGACTGGCAGCGGACCTTCCGGCGCCAGCCAAAGCCGCTGGAAAGCTGACTCCGGAGAAAGCCTCTGATATCGCCGCTGCCTGATCTCCTCGCTCCAGCAAACCAAACAGCGTGTCAGCTGCCTCCCTTGACCATGTCGGAAACGCGGCTGCCAATTGAGCAGGCACGGTCAGCGTTCTGGAGGGTTGCTGATGCTGTAGTTGGGTAGGAAGAACTTTGTCAACGTCAGACTGGCGTCGGTGTGAGACATGCTGTCTCGTGTAAGTGCCTCTGGGCGACAACGGGTCATCTCCGCTGTTACCGCGTTCGTCCATGCTCTGCGGCGGGATGCATGGCACAGTCGAGATGATCTCTTTGGGGAATCGGGTAAATTGCACTGCTAGAGCTGTGGTTTATGTAAGAACTTACAGTGAAAGTGAGATAAAGTACTGATACAAGCAAACCTGGAATCGTAAGACCGTTGGTGAGGATCTGCTGTCATTATTGCCTGAGTCTCTTTAAACTTTCGCTACGATGGCTCTGGCTGCTGCGCGAGAAGCTGCAGCACCCATTGAGGCGTCTTTGGCATGATGAGATTTTCCAACGTTCATCATGCCAATGTACCGTGGAACGCTCATTCGCCTTTGACGCAATTTGAACTTCTCCATCGGATGACATCCCATGGATATGCCCCTTCACACATCGATTGAATGCATGATCACTGGGTGACACTGCCAGAACGCCGTCATACCGTATTGAGGGATGCACGCAGATCACAAGAAACAATGATGCTGCAGAAGAGGTTGACTTGCAGCATGACTATCCTCGCACAGCATCACTAAGCAGCAATACTATATATGCTGGCATCACTACACTGGCAGCCAGGATGTTGACAGATGGAAAGGCAGGTTCTCGTACTAACTCATCACTGGCTGGCTGCTTGCTGCATTGCCACAGCAGCAGTTGCAAAGTGCACTGCATGTTGCAGTTGGATGCCACCCAGATATGAGTCAGGTCAAGGGTATACTGCCTCGGACAATGCCCAGCAGTCGTTCCAGGATTCTGGCGCCATCATCCCGTATGCCAGAATGCATGTATTCATTTGTGACCCATTGCCTGACCCCCTGAATCTTGCTGGCTGTCTCCTGAGCAAGCTCAAAGTCCACATACAAGTCCTGTAGAACAGCAAAGCTGCAGATTGTTCCATCAAGCCAGTGTACACACAAGCTTGAGCCAGTCGGCAAATTGGTTGTGGTGGGTGTACATTACAGCAGAGAGGGCAGGCCTGCCTGCAAATTATACAAGCATGCTGCAGCAGACAGAAACACAACAGCCTTTGCTGCGTCAGCGCAGACAAGTTTTCAGGGCTGGCTTCAGCAGCACAGGAGGCACAATGACAGGCTACAGAAGGTGTATTTTGTGACAAAGATAGCAGGCTGCTGATCACCTCATAGTAGGTTGCAGACGCAACAGGGACCTGGTTCTTGCCCAGGGCAGTGCTGTCATACATGGCTCCCCAGTCAGACTTAGCTGCTACAACTTCAGCTGTTTCCTGCAAACACGTCAGTGCGCATGCTATCCCCAACTCCGCATGCGGAATATGGACATGGTCTGCCACAACTTAGCCAACCAGTACAAGAATGCAGTCAGGACATGCTCATCAGCTGCTGTCGTCTCATGCCAGTGCACAAGATGAGAGCGCCAGAAGGTGAGTGACATGCAGCACCATGATTGCTGTGCAGAGTATGTTTTGCTGTGGGGAAGATGGCAGGGGCCGACAGCGATGTGGAAACAACAGGCAAGCTTGAAAACTCACTCGTAGCTTTCTGAGGGAAGCAAAATCTTCAAACATCCATGGAAATACCATCTCACCTGTAAGACAGGTGTCAGTTCAGCACCACCACCTGGAACAGGCGGTCCCTACCACAGTATAGACACAGACACAGGTAGGAGAGGACAGCTTTGTCATGTCCACAGAGAGGCACCAAACAAGCTGTGTGGCAGCGATGGTTGAAGCGTATTGGGACACCATAGCGCATGATACACATGTACTGATGGCAAATGAAAAGGAAACAAAAGAAGGTGTATGCAAGGAGGCAAAAGGAGTGGGGTGCTGCTTGTGAGCAACAGGTGTGTGTGAGTGTGAGCAAGCTAGAATGCAAGCAGGCTGGAAGCACATACCCGTCATGAGAACAGGTTTTCCAGCATTGGCAGCGGCTACGGCGTCAAAGTCATTTGCAAAATGTTCCTGCAAACAACACAGGCAAAGCTGGTTCAATGAGGCAAGCGATGTATGCCGTGTAAGAAAGCACAGACAGGCCTGACAGCAGGGCACCATGAGGTAGAATGAGCCATTGCACCATACAACGATATGCAGCTAAAGCTCACAGACAGTTGGCACAAGTGAATTTTTAGCACAACAAAGGCTTCCTCACAGCATGTCTCAATCTGAAGCCAACAAGGAGTCAAGCAGCTGACACGCAGCACAGTCTCTCAGCACAAGTCTCAATCCTGGAATGAGCGAATGAAAGAGGGCTTGTGTGTGCACACCTGGCGCACTCTATGAGCAGCCCAATTGGAGGCTCCTAGACTGCAGTAGATAGATTCATGCATGATGGCGTACAAGGGGTTGGTATCCCAGGGCATGGATGCCTGCCACCCCTGCGCACACACACACACGCGAATCACTGCATTGTGGGCTACAGTGGCACTAAAGAGGGGCTCTGTTCATAATGCATTATAGCAAAACTCTTTCCTTTGTGTCTCTGGTGTTGTGCCTGGCACAAATGCATTGACAACTGCAGCGACGACAGCAGTGCAGGCAGCAAGTTTACTTCATTAACGTCGCATGACAATGGCGCCTGCACAAGTAAAAGGGCAGCACAAATGCCCACCTCTGTGGCACTGCACCTGGCAGCCACTGCACCACAACTCAAGAGCCATCAGATACATATGTGCTTACACCACCAAGCTGCTGACTGCAGGAGGTCAAATGTACAGTTTGGCAAACGAGCACGCATACATACCGAGGTGAATGTTGGACTAAGCTGACCAATTTCCTCATCAAAAGCTCTCTCTAACAGCCAGTGAAGCCTCTCCATGCCCCCACCCCCTCCCAACCCCAGGCCTAGCAGCTGAAACGCACTGCGTGCATGAACACTCCAAAGCTGATGATACTATCATCATGTACAGTAACCAGCATGGTCTGAGTCAGCTAATGTAGATCTTTATACAGGCATGCTCTGTTTTGCAATACGTACATAGTGCATGTGTGGAGCTCATGTCCTATGTCCTGTAAGTGGCCTTGCAAAGAGGCATCAACGTCACCCAAATTAATGCAGCGTTTTGAGCTGAATACACAATGCAAAACGCTATGCATTATGTATGCTTGCTGAAGAGGAAGCTGCAGCAAGGGATACGGAAGAGGCAATGCAGGAGAGGCAATGAAGTCTGTTTCCAATTTGTACAGCTGCCAGCGTAGTTGCATTTAAGCACTATGTTGCTCTGTTGTATTGCCCACGAGTTTTGCAGCAGAACAATCAGCAAAACATCAACACGCAGTCAGCATGTGCACGCCACTCTGACTGACCAACCTGGGAGTCAAGTGATCACCGTTGGCCAATCGCAAACCACCGCCAGGCTGCTCAGACAGGTACGTGATTATTCTCTGGACCCTTGCCACATCACTTGGAAACCTTTTGTAAAATTTATGGTTCTGAGCAATGACACGAGGGTACAGATGGCGATAGGCATCCTCTGCTGCACAGTGGGAGTCTATGCAAGGCGGAAGGCCACCAGTCAGCATCACCTCAGTCAGGGCTGCGTACAGCAGACAAGGTTTGCATGGGGACTGATTGACAACTTTTGCAGTGCATATGCATGGAGTGCAGCATCATGATGTGTTTGCAATTCTGATAGAGACTCTGCCTTGTCAGGTATGGCACATGATGTCCTGCATCTCTCTGAACTGGTCCTCAACAAGTGCAAGGCTTGAACGTAACCACATTGCGCAGGCAGTGACTGAGCCAAGCAAAGATGTGTCTGACCACAAAACGGTATCGACAGTGTGTGTCAGGCTTGCCTGAAAAGCCTGGTTTGTGCAGCCACCAAGTTACAAGAATTTTGTTCACCTTGAGGTGCGGCAGATAGGTACTGCACAGTGCAAAACCCGCCAAATGACTGTCCTAAAAGACTCCAGCGGCTGTTCTGAGCATCTGAAGAGATCAGCAGAGTCTCTCGCACCAATTCAGCATCAGCAACAATGCTGTCAGCCCTGGAAGCAGTTGAGTACAGTATCATTGTTGGTAATGCCTTGGGTTCCCAAACAATAGCAATGTGAGTATACAGATTGCATGAGAGCAGGATGTTACTTTTGCTGCAAGTGCGGGCCACAGTGCACAAGCTCTCCATGAGGTGAATGATGACGACATTGTGGAGCATCAGGTTGGAAACACTGTTGCTGGTCGGGCAGGAAGTTTGACGACACACGCCAGACCGTATCTATACTTCTGGTTGTAGCAATAGTAATTGCTTTGAATGATGCTGCTTGGGAACACGACACACAGATTTTACCTGAAGTGCTGTAGGTAGGACGCCTGCTGTTGTGCAGAACCCCTGGCAACAAGATTGGCTGTAGTGATGGGGCTGGACCGGCCGGTGCCCCTCTGATCCATGAGCAGCACCTTGAAATGTGCAGTTGCACACTTGATCCAGGAGCTGCTTTCCACTGGACGTGGTGCCTCAAAGCCTGGACCACCTGGGCTCAACAGATCACGTCCATGCCAGGGCCAACCACTCTCATCCGCGCTACACTGCTACTTATGGCAGGTAGGCATGGCAGCAAAAGGTAGATGATGCCAACCTTGCAGGAACAGCAAAGTTGGCAGCTTATGTCCTATTTTGCTAAGTGCGCTGACGTCTCGTACAAACAGATTGATACAGGCACCCTGCTTGTTGCTATGGTCTAGTGGAACCTGCAGAAGGCAAGACATAAAAGATTTTGCCTGACGACAGGCAGCCTGCGTGTTGCTTCTCATGAACTGCAAGGCTGCTTGCAGATGTTGCTGTGCCCGCACTGTTGCCCGACAGTTGTTGCCAACAGCTGCCACGGTGCCCACTACTGATCACATGGTACAGCTAACGCCAGCTGCACAGAACATGTCACACATTTATGCGATGAGTAGTACCTGAAATGTGTGGTCTGTCAACCTGAGACCCGGAACTACGAGTGATTCTCCCACAGCATGTTCGAGCGTCATCGTTGTAGCAATCGAGGCAGCCGGAGACGCAAATACACTGTTCTGAAAAACACCTGAGTGCGAGTGGCCGTGGCGTGCTTTGTTCGTTTGCGCCCTTGGCTTCAGCCGGGTTGCAAACAGGGGATACGCATAGCGGGCACCTGCAATTGTGTTTGGGTGAAAAGACTGCAACGAGTCATTCCCGCATCCTGTTGGCATGAAGCTTAATTCATGGTGCACTTCCTAGGAAGTATACCCAGGGAAGTCCAGGGAAGGGCTGTTGTGCCAAGGCGCCCTCAAGGCGACTGGCCTCGCCAAAGTGCGTCTCTTGTGACAACACTCAGACAGTTTTGACAGCATGGTGGGCAAAGAGGGCGGCAAGGCCAAACCGTTGAAGAAGGCCAAGAAGGAGGGTAAGGAGCTGGACGAGACTGACTTGGAGTTTCAGAAAAAGAAGAAGGAAGAGGCTGCAGCTTTGAAAGCCCTCAAGGAGAAAGCTGGTGCCAAGGGAGGCTTTGCCAAAACAAAAGGCTCTAAGTAGGCTTGGCTGCAAGGTAAACAAGCAGACATGCTAGCCGTGTGCGCAACTGCAGCCTTTTTGCAAGAGACTGTGGCTGACTTTGACCACCAAGAGCAGGATCTTTTTGCAACGTGTATCATGTTGCAGGTCCTTCTCACTCTGAGCTACAACATTGCTGCACATGCAAGATGTATCCAGCAAAGGGGCCAGTGCTGCACACTGTATGAGCTGCAAAGTGACAGGCACAGTTGTCTGCCTGTCATGCAGTGGTTACCTTGGAGCTCAACTGTATGCCAGACCTGCAATGACCAGAGTCCACCGATATGCGATTGTTGGCTTTGCAGCAGGATTTGCAATCATGGGAGTAGCACGTGCTGTGACGTAATAGTGATGCTGGTGGTGCCTACACACATATGCTTGAATGATTCAGACCTTACAGCATCTGTACTTGGTGTAAGACAGTAGGTGATAAGGTTGACTAGTTGCTGCTGGGCCTATTGTTGACCCTGCTCATCCTCTCCGGATCAAAGCATTTTTGTAATGTGAGCAATCAGAAAGGGATCCCTCTGGAGCCTGTGCTCTATCCAGAGGCTGGGTGCTACAACAACGTGTTGGTCTTTAATGTGTCTGCCTGCAACAGCAACATGCACTCACGCTGTTTGTTTGACCAAGCAACTCCAATGGTGTGCGTGTGGTCCCACATGATGCACCCTACTGAGTTTTTGTGACTGTACGGAAGTTGCCTATCCTCTGCACTAGCATTGTTGTGACAAATGCTGCTGAGGTGAACAGCAAGGAATGCTTGCCTTTTGCTATTCTGGTATGCCTCTTACTGTTGGAAATTACAAAATTTTGTGACATGTGCTAGCAGCGCTGGCCTAACGCCTCCTACCAATATGGACATAGCGACCAGCCTGACAGTTGTGATATACTGCTGTGCTTCCTTTGCTGAAGGGTGAGCTTCTAGCTTGCCATGTCTACTCAACAGCTTTGTTTTGACTGGCACCCATAATCAGAATCTAGTTGCTCCATTGATGAATCGACACTCGCAAGTCTCAAAGCTAGAACTGTTGGCACCAGCCTTATGTGTTTGTACGCAAACTGTCATTGCTTGTTGAGGCTCATGAAGCACTGTTGAGCCGCAGCGTTGCTCTTGAAAGAGCTTTTATAATCACAGGATTGTAATCAAGTCAGGAATCAGCAGCCTTGAGATTTGTTTCAGCAACAAATTTTCTTGAGTTTATCACTGTATGTCAAATTTTGATGCATCAATGAGTGTTGGTGCATGACTCCCGTACACAGCAGCCCATACGCAATCAATCAAATTTGAAAAGCACAGTGCGTAGCAGGCAAAATTGTTTCTGTATTTGTCACTCAAATGATGCCAATCAGGCACAGTGCTTACTACAAGTCAACCCAGCACATTGAGCAACAGAACATGGTGAGACAGTGTGTCAAGTCTTGCATAGAAGTGCAACATACAATGTAGCTATATTTTGCGCAGGAACACTTATCACTGTCAGAAGTCTAAGTCAGACACGTCTCCTGGGTAGAGTTGCTGAACACACACACTGTGCAAGCTTGGTCTGCCTAGGCCGGGCCATCTTGATTGATATCACTGCCGGAGTTATGTTGCCTGAGTCAGTGTCAGGCACAGGCACAGCTCAAAACACCTGTGGCCTTAGGAGTTGAAGCTGGTACAGCAAATGTGTTTTGCCATCAGACAAATTGCTGCCAGACTGCCTCTGAATGTTCGTGCTTAAAACCTTGTGCATCGCGTTCAGATGTACCATTCCAAGGTGCTCACACTCCCCATATAGACAAACAAGCACCAAACTGTTCAAGATCAGTTTCTGAGGCAGAAAGCATCATGGTCTTGATATAACCTCTGTAGCTTTCTCATTACATGCTAAGCACCTCCAAAGCGTCTCAGGTAGCACCTGTTTGTGGTACCTGTCGCTGAGCCTCCTTAGAAGCCTTGTGATCTGATCACCTTTTGCATTTCAGCCAGGGCAGAGTCCGACACCAAATAGCTTCAGGTCCTCTCGAGGTCGTGTCCGACGCCTCCAGTGACCATCAACCGGTACTGCAGGTCAGGCATGATGTGCAACGCCAAACTTGAAATAAGTGTGTAAAAAGCTATTGCCTAGGTTTTTTTGCAAGTTTGGCATCGGATGTTAGACAATTTGGCCGAGCGGTCTAAGGCGCCAGCTTCAGGTGCTGGTCCGAAAGGGCGTGGGTTCAAATCCCACAGTTGTCACAAATAAGCTTGTGAGTGAGCGTTGCATTTTGTTTATTTTCCAAAGACTGAGCGCTTTTAGGCCAGTTTGAGCCTGTTCAGCTGTTCTGGTACAAGTAGCATTCAATCCGTGTAGATTGCAGCCGGTTCATGCTGGCAACGCATGGGACTGATTTAGTACTAGTATTCTTGTGAGTAATGCTGGCTGCCTTCTGATTTGCACTAGAATGCTCCTTTTAAGCTGCCTGTTAAAGTGCTTCACAACCTATAATTGTAGAGGGCACACTCTGATTATATGTGTCCAACTACAGGGAGACTTGTATGACATTTTTGAGTACCCCTTGGAGCACCAAGCATCCCATGAAGACATGAGGTTCTACAGGGACCAACGTGTTCTGTGTCTTGCCTGGATAATACTTTGCTTGCAACTTTTCCGAATGCCTAGCATAATGCTTGAGCCTGTCAAGAATGGCGAATTTCATCGGATTCATACCACTAAGAAAATGGCGAATTTGCGAAATGACCCTACCTGCATGCATTACACAGTTTGAACGTCCCCATTGCCGGGTTTCCCAACAGCGCTGCTGCCATGCAATCTTGTGAGGCTGCTTCAGAGGCGTACATCCTCAAGAGCGAGCTAGCCATGCGCAGACACGCCATTCTTGTGCCTGCTGAGCTGCCATCTGCAAAACGTCAGAAGACTGCAGGACCCAGAGAGCCATCCGCTTGTGCGCGTGCTCATGCCTTCGTCTCAGACTCTCCCTTGAGTCCCAGCACGCAGCCTCTGCAGATCGCAACTTCTATTTCTACAAGTCTTTATGAGAACTTAAAGGATCCCCCAGACTCTACTGACGCTTCCAGCGAAGAGGAGGCAAGCTTTGCCGTCAGGACTGACTCAGAACTGGATGCTGCATTCTCTGAACCACCCCAAAGGTCTGCTCAGCCCTCGATTCAGCCCAAGCCAGACCAGCCAGCAGAAGCAGTTGCAGGACCTGGGATCTTGTCAGATACTGATCCTGCTACAGACGCACAGGCGCAAGATCAAGCTGACTTTCAAAGAACACAGCTGAATCAGCAGGTCAAAGCTGACTCTCGACAAACAGAGACACAGCCGCAGATGTGGGCTAAGTCTGAAGAGACCAAGCCGCGGCCCCAGCCACAGGTCAAAGCTGAATCTCAAGGCCCAATGGCACAAGCACGCTCTCAGCAGGAAAGCACAGCAGGCCACGACAATTCAGGCCCCAGCAGCACATCCCATGAAACCAACATAGCTGCTGCTGCACCCAAGCCTGAGCCTGACAGTCCAACCTCTCCTCCTCCGCTCAATGGTCAAAGCAACATCCCAGCTATTGACGATGTCACTGTGGGGCCCAGCCTGCAGCCAGCAGAAGAGCCAACAGCATCATCTCAGTCACAAAAGATCACTGTCAACCAGCTACTGGCCTCTGGGCCTTACAGGGTTGATGTTGAACGCAAGCATGTGCTAGCTCAAACTTTGAAGAGATACAAGGCAAAGGTGGACGAAGTCCATGCCTCGGGCAGGGTAAGACAATTGACCCACAGTTTCAACGCATGCTGAAGGCATGTGCTCACTTTATGTAGGCAGTATAGGGTCTGCAACAATGTACAGCATGTTGAAATCACATGCTGGTGCCTGCAGCGGAAGCCCGATATGATCGCGTTCAAGGAGCTGAAGCAGCTCACTCCAGAAAGAGTCCATGGCCATATACCAGGAGTGGAAGTGGGTGCACGCTTTGGGGTAGGGGCGAGGTTGCCATCTTGGGCATCCATTCTCAAATGATGAGAGGCATAGACTGCTAGTAGGTCACCTGCCCTTCACATGACGACATAACCTTCTCCAGTGAGCGATCATGTGTTGCATGTTGTTGGGAAGCAGATCAACCCACAATGTCCGGTGGCGCTTCTCACTAGGCTGTGTTGATGTTGAGTAAACCAGTGTACTGCTCATGTCATGTGAGTAAAGCAAACGTGGTGTAAGAGGCGTTTGCGCATGTGGGTGTGTTGCAGAATTTGCAAAGCTTGCATTAAATGCTGTGTCAGCTGACATGTGTTTTTTGTGCAATGTGCAGCAAGGGGGCGCCTGCATATGCCATTGTCATGTCAGGTGGGTACAAAGATGATGTTGATGAAGGGCTGATGATCGACTACACAGGGGAAGGAGGTCAAACGGGTGGCAAACATGTAAGATGTCATCCTTGTCTGCGCCAACAGTGGTGCTTTTCAACTTGTCTCACAGTCATCCATCAGGCGTCTTGAACACCAAGTGTTGTGTCAAGACGTCTGATGTCAGGATTTGCGCTGGTTGTAATGACCAGGATGATAGGAACAATGCATGAACTTAAACTGCAGAAGCACTATGATGATGCTTGTGTATTTTGTGTGTAATTGATTGCTGGGTGGTTCCTTGTGTTGTTTCTGTCATGACAAATCAGCTTGTACCACTGCACATGACTCTGGGACAAAGTGCATTTGTGAGTGTGTCTTGAGCATGGCTGTACAGAAGCTTGTCATTGCGTCCCTGTAGACCAAGGATCAGACCTGGACTGCTGGCAACTTGGCACTCCGGGACAGCCTTCGCCAAAGGGTGCCAGTTCGGGTAGTCAGAGGCTCCACAGAAAAGGTCAAGTAAGCCAGCTAGTCTGTAGCACATCCCAACATGACTATTGCAGAGCAGCCATCCATGTGGTGCCGTTAGAGCTGGCTGCCGTTACAAGCATCTGTCAGTACCTACTGGGTCCTGAACACTGCAATACTGGTCTGGTTGCATTAGACGGAGTACTCTGACAATGCGGCATGTATCGCAGCCCTTGTGCCACTATAGGGAAAGTTTACCATGCCTCCATTCTTTGTGACATGCACAATCTCTGTTACATGAGAAGTTCACTATGCCTCTCTGTCTGCAAGACAACATCTCACTGTTTCACAAACTGTGATGACTGCAGCAACCAGAAGGAGCTGATCTACACCTATGATGGCCTGTATGAGGTCACAGCTGCTGACATGGTGACTGGTCAGGAGGGCTTCAAGATATGCAAGTGAGTCTATCAACCTCCTCAAGATAATATTTGGCCTGCAATGCTGCTAACACTATGGCGCTGTTGCCACTGCTTTCTATGACCAGCACCTCATTCTGCATGCCTGTCCCCAAAGAACATGCAGAACAGACCTGGTGGGCAAAAGATTGAGCCTACTACAGAGTGGCAGCTCACATGATCCTGGGACTCTTCCCTTGCCTGCTTTGTATCGCTATGTCCTGCATACAAAGTATCTTAGATGTGATTTGTGCACATCCGACCTTGGAACACACATGGTTTACATGACAGAGGAGGTGTTGAGAGTATGACCACTTGCAGGTTCAAGCTGAAGGCTCTTGTGGGCCACAGCAAGGCCGGTCAGAAGGTGACATATGGAGCCATCAAAGGCGCCAAGTTCAAGCAGCTTGCTCTGGTACACGCCCTTTCTTTGCCCTGCTATGCACCTTCGTACACTTGCTGCAACACAAAACTTGCGTCGACTTACATTCACACTCGCTGTGCCCAGGTAGCATGAGTTGCTTGTGCGCTATATAAAATATTGTAAGGGTGTTTTCACATTGCAGTCTCACCAGATGCAGGCTTGACTCAATGCTGAGTGACTAGCTTTGCATAGTCTTGACAACACTGTAAATCCATGCATGTAGTTGTATGTCTGCACTACCTATCCAGTCCCAGGGCGATTGGCGCTGTTACAAAAGTTTCGCCCAGCTCGTTGGCATCACCTGAAATTGTGTTACATGGTGCATAGGCTCAGCGCGGGTCACGTATGGCTGCATCACCTCAGGCAGCATCAGCTACCCAGGCCGCTTCCAGGCTGAAGGAACAGGAAGCTCAGCGCCTCATCCAGCTCAGAGGTGCTTCCCTGTTTACACTCACTAACTATCCTCCAACTGATATACAGTTTGTCCATCATGTTTTTCCTAAGATCTTTTGTCGTGCTGCTTCAACCTGCATCGTGCCCTCTTGCATCCCCCATTGGTGACCAAAGCCAGGCCGCATGCACATGTATTGGGCTGATGAATGGCACCTGACCCACCAACTTACCCCTCACCTGTCTGCAGCTGGGAACATGTGCAACATCTTTGCCTGCCAGTCAGTCTCACTGTAGTCATGGCTTACATAGCAGTCAAACTCCGCAGAGTCATTCAACCAATCAATCTTTGCTCCAACACGTGTCTTCCCCTAGGGGAAGAAGTGGGCAGGTGCTCACCGTCCTGAGTAGCTCCCTGCATGAGGTCCTGTTTTGGCAGTCAGCGCTGCAACAGGGACATGCAGAGTCTGCTGCCAAAGCCAGAGCCACATTTGCAGCACCTCGTCCTCAACACTGCCGTGCTAACCATTGTGGCTGTGATGTTTCAGGCCGGCCAGGTCTGCTGCTTCTGGACATCTCACATGACGTAGAGAACAGGCGCATCCCTGTTTTCAATACCGTGGATGATGACAAACCTCCCACAGGCTTGCAGTACATCAGGTACTGTCATGCAACTTGTAAACTGTGTCAGCATTGTGCTGCTGCTAAACTGAAGTAGCTTTGCCTTCTAGCCTGTCGATGAACATAACTCTTCAAGTCCCAAGGCTCAGGCAGATGATCACGCCTGCTAGCATGCTCAACAGGACACTAGATATGCAGATTGTTTTTGAACTGCAATAAGTAATTTGTCAGGCAGTTCACCCAAATGTCAATATGCCATGTGTGTTGCATGTCAACCGCATGGTGCAGCAAATGCAACAGAAGCATGTCAGATGTAACATCAGTGGCAGCTTAGCTACCCTAGGCTGAAGCGTCTGGCTTCACAAGTTTCGAGACATTCAAGGCCCTTCTGCCTGCTGCCAGTGCAATCAGTCAGATGCTGATCACACCTTGCAAGCTTACACAACTAGTGTGCATCTTAGATCACTATGCATGACCGATTTCCTCCTCCGCAAGAGATGCCTGACCCCATCTGTTAGAAAAACCACAGGTGTGGTAACCATCACAAGTGCCATCAGCAAATATCTGCCAGCGCTGCTGTCTGTCAAATAGACACACTTGCTCAACTGTCCTCAGGCATCCTTATGTAGGTTCCAAGCCAGAATGTCCTGGTTGTATGATGTCACTTCTCAGGTGTACCACCCACTCAGGTGTCATGGCATGTCCTGCTTTGGCGCAGGTTTCAGGAGCATCTGGCAGCAACAGCCAGCGTGCCCGCCACTGATGCAGCCATTCAGGTTTTGGCCAGGGCAGATGAGGCCATGGGGTTCCACAACCAGTGTGGCCTAACAAGGGCTGACACCACCAAGTGTCAGTACACTCCAGATGGCCGCTTGTGGGAGACTAACAAGTATGGTGTGTATGAGGTGAGCAGACATGCTGGACTAGCAGCTCTGCTGTTGCCCTGCTGTTGCCATGCATCATGTCATCTCACTACAGCAGGTGGCATGCAGCCCTGACCAGTCTGCCTGGTCACCAAGCCTGCAGAAGGCAAACAACATGGTGCTGGTTTTCGCTGCATGACATCAGCCATAGTGCCGTGCAAGCTGTCCAAGCATTCCTGCAGAGACGCTAGCGGCGTCCTTGGGCCTCTGCTCGCTCAGCTGATCAGGCTACCTTGTGAACCAAAACTCAAAATTGCGGCCGGGTGTCTGCCATGCAGTGCGCAGAGGCTGCATCATCCAGGCTGGCCAGGCACTCATGCAAAGACAGGAAGAACCGGGTGGTCACCATAGGCGTTGACCTGCCGCTGGAGGTGTTCAAGACTGCAAATGGACGTGGCTGGGGTGTACGCTGCTCCTGTCACATCCCCATTGGTGGCTTTGTCTGTGACTATGCGGGCAAGCTGATGACAGACACAGAGGCAGTAAGTCTTGCTCATCATGCAATGTCCCCATTGGTGCCTTGTCTGTGAGAGTTATGAAAGGGTAGTGACAGGCAGTGAAGCAGTAAGTCGTGTTGCTTCATATCAAATATGATGTGCACCCGTCGTGTCAGGCTATGTTGGCAAGCTGATCAAAGTAACAGTAGTGGTAACTCTCGCTACATTGAACATCTCTTGGATCCTTTGCTTATGACAATGATTACACGCTGATGATAGTCTGGCTGTTGACATGGCTGTCTAGGTGATATATGCACCGCCCCTTTGTTTGTGGCTGTTTTGACAGAAGTGTTGACAGAAGCAGTGAGCCTCCTTGCATAAGCATGCTGCAGGGTTGTTCTTTGCAGAGCATATTGGATCACAAACTAGGGCATGGTCCACGTCAATGCTGTCTACAACCCCTGGATTGGTAGCAATGCTGATCTCAGGCATGCAAAATGAGGTGCATCATTCATTGATAAAGTACTCGCTATCGTGTTCTTGGCTATGCTAAGCTACCTGAACTGTGTCGTGCGCCAGCGGAACTCTGGCTAGGATGCTCACATACAGAAATACGATTTCCCAGACTGCTGTTTTTGTGATGTCACAGTCCCACACTGCCAAAAGAGTTGAGAAGTTGACAAAGCCTTTTACCTTTTTGCTTTGAGGGACATGATGAGCTGCTCCTGACTTTTCTACAGATACATGTGAACCACAAGCAGCAAAAGCAGAAACCCTGCTTGTCTTGCAGGATCAGAGCAGCAATGATGAGTACCTGTTTGATCTGGACCACTTTGTGTCTATGACTGGGGAACCCAGTTCAGATGTGGACCCTGACAAACTGCCGCCGCTGCCCAAATTAGCTGACAGTGACGAGCCTGATACTGATGTACATCTGGTCCTGGACGCTCGTCTGCAAGGTGCGCTGTTATGCCCGGTTGCTGTGTGCTGAACACCTGTACATTTGCTGACGCTCCTTTGGTGCAACTTGCTGCGCACCTGCACTTTTTGAAGCAAAGCCTGCTTGCTCCTCACGGCCTGCCCGCTGCATGTTGCTGCACAGCTGCTGAAGCCTTGCTTTGCTGTGCTACCTCTGATGCATCTTGCTGCACATTAGTGCACAAGCTGGCAATGTCAGCTGCACAAGTGGCTGGGCCGGGCACTGAGTGGTGTAGCCGCTGCTGTAAGGCTTTAAGAGCGCTTGTGTGTATGCCTGCAGGCAATGTGGCGAGGTTCATCAATCATTCATGCAAAGGGAATCTGGTGATTCAGCCTGTCTTTACGCACGGCTGCAATGGGCTGTTATACAGAATCGCTCTTTTTGCCAGCGAGGAGATTGCAGCGAATACAGAGCTGACATATGACTATGGGTATGCTGAGGGTGTAGTGCATAATAGACTGATGATTTGCAAGTGCAGCTCAGAGCACTGCCGCAAGCGCTTGCTGTGAGACTCACCATCATTCACACTTGGCAAGTGGTGGCTTGTAGAATTTGCATGCATAAAGCTGTCTCCTCATTGTGTGTTGCTGGTCTGGGAATAAGTGCATTGTCGATTGGCTTTTATACAGTCACCACTTGCCACGAACTACATGTATCATGTATGTCCATCACCTAGGACCTGTGCATTTGCATGCATATGCTTGTATAGCAGTCAGGCAGGCAAGCACAAACTGACTGCACCGTCTAAATATGACAGTCAGAAAGATGGCATCCCTGCCAGCTGTACAAGGAACACCATGATTCGCTGCAGTAGCTTTTTATAATGCTGCTTAGGCGTTTCGAATGGCCTGTGAGCATGTACGCTGTGAGCTAGTTCTCACATGTGGGCGGCTCTGCATGCTTTGTGTTGCCAGCACATCTGCTTTCAAGCCACAGCTAAAGATGCCTATCAAATAGGGTGATGTGATCAGCAATCGCGTTTGCATGCGCTGTACACATGTGTGATCAGGTTGTGATTGCAAATGTACGGCAGCAGAACTCAAACGAGTCAGTCTCAGGTCCAATTTCCGGGCCCCTACTGACCCTAGCTAGGGCGAGGTTGCCAACTGATCAGACACACAGGGCAGGTTGGTGCACTTGCTCTTGCTACCAGCTAAGAAAAGCATGATGGGGTAGCTGAGTGCGCTTTGGCCGCAAAACTTATCTGCACCTTCTGCTGTATGTGTCTCAAAGCCACAGGACTGTGAGCTTGCTTCGATGGCAGACGATCCTCAGAACTCCGACTTCGCTCCGGAGGAGGATCTCACTCCCGAGCACAGCTCAGACAGCTTAACAAATGAAACCACCAAAGTCGCCGCCGACAGAAAGGTCATAGCGAAGTTTCTGATCTCTAACGCAGCAGCAGGCAGCATTATAGGAAAGGGTGGGGCGACCATTTCCGAGTTTCAAGAGCAATCAAGCGCTCGGATTCAACTCTCGCGAAACAGCGAGTTCTTTCCGGGGACAGCAGACCGAGTGTTGTCTGTGTCGGGCCCCGTGAACCAAGTCCTCACGGCACTGCACCTCATAGTCGGAAAGGTCAAGAGCGAAGAGGCAGTAGCGGACTCTTTGCTGTCGAGAGATGGCAGGTCTACACAGCTTAGACTTCTGGTACCTGCAGCGCTATGCGGCACCTTAATCGGCAAAGCTGGAGCCACTATCAAAAGCTTCCATGAGGATTCCCATGCAATCATAATGGTATCCCCACAAGACCGACAACCTGCAGGGGTGCCAGACAGGATTGTAAAGATCACAGGTATGTCTTCCCCCTACACCAGTTTGTAATGTTTGCTTGTGGTGTGCTTAAAAGCAGACAAGTTGCCCTCATGCTCCGCAGGACCATACTATACCAACCTGCTGTGCCAGGCGCCCACGGGCTCAGCTTGATATAAATTTGCTCTTGTCTTCTTCCAGGTGAACTGGAGCACATCATGCGTGCTGTGGCGCTCATCCTCAGCCGTTTGTCATCCAATCCCAACTATGATCGCTTCACAAGCGAGCGCACAAGCTACTTCAACCAGTTTGGCCCCCAAGGTAGCAATGCGTCACTGGCGGTGCCAGCATTGTCTCCGTCAGGCTCTCCCAACAAGAACATGCCTGCCACCATTCCCTTGTCACCAGGCAGCAGAGCAGGTGAAAGTGAAGTGACTTTGCCAGTGCCAGGCAACAGAGTTGGTGCAATCATTGGCAAGGGCGGAGAAGTTATCAACCAGCTAAAGTCAGTGGTTGGAGTCAGGATTAGGGTATCAGACCGAGAAGATCTAGTGCCAGGCACACAGAATCGCAAAGTAACAATTTCTGGTCCTACAGAGTGCGTTCAGATTGCACAAATTCTCATCAACCAAAAGATCAGTGCAGCTGCAGGTCCAACAACTGTTTGAATATGTATTCTCTGTCTTTGAGCAGAAACTGAAGGGTGTCAACTTTGTACAGCTGTATTCCGAATATGTGACAATGCTCGCCTTTTACAGTGCAGATTGATATTATAAGGCTTTCAAATAAATGGCAGGTGATGCAGCTGTCGTAGTCAGTGAGCATGGCTGACATGCCGCCGACACTCAAGACTGTCTTCTAACACTCTGTTGACCATGTCAAACCTGGTATAATCTGTATTGACTGACTGCGGTAAGCCATCAGATGCATTACACGGTAGATCTGCAGGTACCCAACAAGGTGAATCATGTCTGATTGCATGCACCTTTTCATATGCATCCACAGCTTGATGTGCTACATGTGCATGGTTATTGGTGCTGCTTGCGCTGCTGCTACTCATCCATGCGTGAAGATTACAGTATACCTGGTGCATCGACACTGTCATTAGCACGCTCTGCTGATGCTGCATTGCAGGATTGCGTATTAAAAGCAGCAAGCACACCACTGCAGTTGTGACACAATTCAAACACGAAACGGCGTGTTTTTACAAAACAGCTTGTCGAAATGAGTGCTGTGGCGCAGCACGCATCTCAAATAACTCACCAGTTTGAATGTTGCAGCCCTGCTGCAAACCCAAGCTGTTGCCTTAGCAGCCAGGGTGTTGCTTTAGCAGCCAAGCTGTTGCCTTAAATAACCCTGAGCCAAAACCACTGTGATGTTGCCAAGTGTGAACAAGTGACAAAGCAGTGAGCACATGTTGTATGTGTGCACATGAATGCAAATAGAGACATAGAGCCAGCATGACAGAACAATTTCAAAATCCACAAGACTTTTGGCTTTGCTTACACAGCCTGTGTTATCGCAGCTCAACATGCATTTCCTCAGCTAAAGCCTTGCGAGTCTGCTCTTGCAGCCCATTGATCTCTTCATCAGTCAAGCTCCTCTCCATGCTCCGATAGGCTATCCGGTAGCAGTGGCTTGTGCGTTGCTGCACGCACATCAAAGTCAGCACTCCAGATTGAGACATGCATTGGTGTCTAGAAGCTTGCAGGTCCAAATGTCCTTTCTAGTTCCAAACGCAAAGCCAACAGTACAGCTGCAGCAATATTGCTGAGTCAGAATAGGCGTCGTGTAAGCTCCTAAGAGTCTGCTGCAGGTACAAGCAGCTAAATATCACGTTGCAAGAGTGAGAGACTCAACACAATCTGGATTGTCAAGATGAACTGCGGAATGCAGACAGACCAAATTTCCGGGTCATGGCAGCATCTGTATCACGCTGCACAGTATTTAGTGTCAGAAATTACCTTCTTGGGATGGGTGAAGGAATCTATCAGCTTGACTTCTTCTACAAGGTCACCAGCAATACCCCTGACTTGCTCACAGAGGTTGTTCTCTGTGAAGGAGTCATCAGTTGGCAGCCAGAAGCTGACATCCTTGTAGCATGGCGGGAACCTACAAACACAAGCAATCACACAAGCAATCACACCACTATCAGCACAGGAAAGGTATCATGTGCTGACCTTGCACCCTGAGCCTCTTAAGTAACATGCTGCAGTTTGCTCAAAAAATCACACAAGAGCCTTTGCTTGCTTAGCACTGAAGATGTGGGAGCTGCTTTCAAGTCAGAGCAAGTCGAGCAGCTGTTTTCAGACGTCTGCATCATCTGCTGTGCCCTTCTACTTCATCAGTGTACAATGACGCGAGGCTGCACATGCATAACGACCAAGCAACCATGACATTGGAAGGGCATGCATGCCAATATGGTGACGGGAGGCTTACTTGGAGTAAGGCTTGAACTTGTTGCGTAGCTGCCCCTGCTTGAACTGCTTAGTGAAACGCTTGTCGTTGCTCCAGAAGAGGCGGATATCGGGGATGTCAAACAGCACCATTGCCAGACGCTCCAACCCAAGCCTGCAGCACCACACCCTGCTGTCACCAGATTGTTCACATTCATGCACTTGACATGAGGCTTGCACCTATTGCATGCACTCCGCTCATCACATCCTGAAAGGAAAGCACATGCAGTCCTGGGTAGGCGATAAACACTACTCTGCTGTAGAGACTAACCAGCTGGCCACATTGCAAGCAAATACAAGCCACAGTCAAATTTCCCTGCAACCTCTGCCTGGTCCTGTTGGTACCCCCCATTGGTTGACTTGGCCTTAATGCATCATGTCTGCACACCAACATTGGCTAGCACAACAGGGCTGCTGAGCTAGTCTGCGCAACAATAGGCCGCCAAGCCGCCGCCTGTGCAGTCCTGATGTTCTCAGAGAGATCGATGCAAGATGCTGTCTGTAGTCAAAAGTGGCGCCCATGTCTCAGGAGTGGTCAGTGGATAAGCAGTACCGGCGTTGCAAAGAGTATGCTGCAAGAGGGCAAGTCATGACAGAAAGAATGCCTATCCCTGGGACCAGCTGCTGTGCAGCAGATAACAATCAGCATCCTTCCCAACACGCTGTACACTCAGCATTTCCTTGGTAAGCACTGGGTCAGTGAAACTGAGACAGAGCTGGTTGAACCAAGACAAACAGAGCAAGCAGCTTGAGGCTGTGCAAGCATGCACGTTTTTTGCTGACACAATACTGCTGATGTACTGTTCAGTTATGCTTCGTTTCATCAAGAGATTGTCCCAACTGTTTTGGGTGATTTGACTTGCAATGATGACGTTGACATCACGGCTGGTGATATGCATCAACATGAGGCTTTCAGACTGGGCCTGTCGTGAGTCATGACTGACTACTGCATACAGTCATGAATGTCTTTGGCACATGCATCTGCATCTGCGGCACAAAGAAAAATCCCCAGGGTGAGGTATGTTTTGCTTTCCTGTGGGTCCTCAGTTGGTTCAAGTACATCTGACAATCACGTAGTGGAGTTTTGCCTCAGTGTGTCTTGGCTGTTCTTGCCGGGCAGCCTTCCAGCTGAGACGTGGCATGCAGAGTCATACAACATTGTACAACACACTGCTCAGCACACCACACACAGGCTTCACAGCTCAGCCTCAAGCCCAGGCTGAGCTCTTGCTTGGAGCGTCAAGGCTGATGGTGTCTGGCAGCATCAGCAAGGTGAGCAAGCAGAGGTTGGGACTGAGTCATCAAAGGTGAGAGGGAGTCACTAGAGGCTGAGATTGAGTTGGCGAACAGGTCAAGGTGAGCAAGCAGAGCCTGAAAATGAGTAAGCAAAGAGTAAGGGTGAGTAAGGGGAGACTGACCCAAAGGCCCAGGCAGTCTTGCCCATGTGACCAGCCTCTTCTAGGATCTGGCGCTGAGTCACTCCACACCCCAGCACCTCTAGCCACTCCCCTTGGAAGAAGATTTCCAGCTCGTATGATGGCTCCTATGCATCAAAGCATGACGTGTGACTTTTGATGCATGTGCATCACAGCATAGCTTGTAAGCAGTGCTTCATGCGTAATCAAAACTTGGTTCTGGACTGCAAAATGTCATACTAAATAGCAGTGCTATTGTGTGACACTCCCTTAAATCAGGTTGAGACAAATGAGCTAACTACATCCGTGCTTGGATTGACCAGTTTGTATGTGAGCGTGATTAACATGAACAAACACAGCTGTAAATTGCACAAGATAAGGGATCGCCAGCACACAACAAGCATGTTTGGTTGTAACACACTTTACTGGCAATTTACTGACACTGCAACAGTAGTGGGCAGACATTCTGGCTAGACAATACCACCAGCATGCCAAATGGCTGGCATATCATGATGTGCAACTTACAGTGAAGGGGAAGTATGCATCCACAAACTTCATCTCCACGTCTCCAAACAGATGCTTGGTGAGGCCTGACAGCACAAATTTGAGGTCTTCTGAAGCTAATTGAGTCCCAGATTTGCCTGAAGCTTCAATCTCCTCATCAGAGAGCACATAGAGGCCCTCCATTTGATGAAAGACAGGGTAGTGCGAGGCATCTATGCTATCTCGTCTGTACACATCACCAGTCACAAGGAAGCTCTTCTCCCCCTTGCGCAGCAGCTCTGCTTGGTGAGCTGATGTGTGGCACCGCAACACCTGCATTTCAGGCAGAAATTTCTCTTATATAAATATGAAGTATAATCCATTTTGGAACTGCATGGGGCAGGGGTCAAGCGGACAAATGTGGCATGTTTGGTAAAAGGCTGTGTCTGAGTGATCAACAGATGGGATTTTCAGTGCTTTGTAATGTTATAGATGTGACATCCACAATGCAGACAGAAATGTTTATTCCTATTCTGGGTGTTTTGGCCGGAAACACTTGCATGAATGTGTGAATTTACCCAAAGGTTATGGGTAGCAGTGTAACATTCTCGACACATTGTTCACGATGCATATTTCAACTTGCAACCTCTGTCATAAGCAACTTATGCCAGGTACATAGTACATGACATGCAATTGCATGGCAGAAATGATGATGCAGGCAGCTGGTGCAGACACACATTGATGTCAGATTGGTTAGGCAGAAGAGGAGTGCTAGTGCTGATGTGCCCAGCACTGCATACTGCCATCAATGTGCATGCTGTAGAGCAACACCAGCAGCAGTCTGGTAGACAGTAGGTCATAGGTGGGGAATGCATACCGTGTCTTTGTCTACGTAGTAGGTATCGTTGGGATTCCTGCTGACATGATCTATGGGGGTCAAAACATCATCAAAGTTCTGCAACAATGGAATCTGTTGTGAGACTTTGTCTTGCTCGATGAAGTCAGAGGGGTACGTGCAGCAGGCCAGGACACATGAGAAGAATAGCAATGCACTGGATAGGCTCACCGCTTTTGTGGACACTATGGGGTAAAGGTCATCAAAGCTTGTGAACCTCCCTGGATAGTTTGCTTCAAAATACTCAACAATAGCTTGTTTGATGATGCAAATGGGGTGATTTGGTTGCCTGCACCAATGCAAGACACACTGAGTTCAAGTGCTCCCCATATACAGCTCCATTGTATAGTAGCTTGTAATCAGCATAATCATGCGCAGCAGTTGCAAAGGATGTTTCTGCAAGTAGAACATATAGAGCCAGGACTGCATGTTAAATTGCAGGTCTGCAAGCAAGAGACCTACTGATGTAGGTTCACACCAATCTTCTGAAAAATGTTGTCAGTGACATTGTTTGCCTGGTTGTTAGTGATCACATCTGCATGCAAATCATCATGTGAGAACACACATTGCCTAATTGTGGTGTTGACATCAATGCAAGGCCAGGACGTTGTGCCAGAACTTGCATGGTCACCTTCTCTTGAAACTGTCACAGCACTGGAAGTTGTCAGCGCCTTTTGCTGTCTGCAAGGCTTAGCCTGAGCACCTGTGAAGCAAAGCAGGCTTGGCATTGCATTCCAAGCAACTTGATGGACATCACAACCTGCTGTGAAGAATTCATAGCTCACGTGCGAATCGTTTTGCGCCAAAGCCTTGAAGCAAACGCCAATACGGTAAGCTTACGCGCCCGGGCACTGTGGTAACCAGACAGCTTGTCAGGCAATGCGCAAAATGAGGCAGCATCAGAACTGATCCAGCGCAACAAGAGATGACCAACAAGGACACACAAACCTGAAGCGACGCAGTGCAGATGGCACATCCTGGGAGCATGTCCGAGACGCGACACCGCCTGGACCACTGACATGGTTGTGCGCTTGGAGCGATGCTCTTGCGGTGCAGCCTCAGTACATTCGAGTGACGTTTTGCAGGTTTCGGACCACGCACTCTGCATGAAGCAAAATATGGAGTACTGTACAGCAATAATCGCTTGTTCGGCTTGTGACTAAGATTGGTGAGTAATAGAGCTAGGACACGTGCAGATCACGTGAGAATGTCTTGCTCGCTGTTTCAGTAACTTTTCTGCCCGTCCCTAAGGAGCAGAGTCGAGGCATCGCGTCAAGCGCTGAACGTCACACATACCTGAGGAGTTATGTGCATGCAAACATCATGCGAATCGTGTCAGAAGCCAACCTGGAAGGGTTGTGGTCGGCATGTAGATCAGGTGCGACTTCGTCTCGGTGTCAGTTGCAAGCTTAAGGACAAACTTCTCAGCCAGTGTGCACAGGTTGCAAAAACGTATGTGCATCTGCTCAGGCATTGAAGGATGTGCCTGTCGAGAAGCGGTGCACGTGCAAGCCTTGCACCCAAGCAGAGCAGGACGAGGGCGTGACACAGGACGGACAGTGCGAATGAACACGACCACAACATGTGTTAAAAAACACCAGAGACACTTGCATTTTCACATTGACAGGTCAACCGCAATTTTGTAACTAGATCTGCAATAGACTCAAGCAGGTCCTATTGTGCTGTCGACTGTGTGCAGCGTCTGCACAGCCATTTCAGCCATGCAGATATATGCCTACTTCCAGCAAGGACTGAGTCAAACTGCTGAATCAAGCCAGTTGTGACCTGCTGCGCCATGTAAAACACTGGTACACTACCCAACTCCAATTGCCTTCCATGAGCAGCTTCAGATTTAGCAACTGCACTGTTACACTATGGCTGTCACTATCCGAAATTGGGGTCAAACGATGCACACAAACACAATCAGGGCAGCACGGTCAATTGGTGCATCTGCTGAAGAAAGCAAGGCAGGCACTTGGGGCACGTCTATATCAGAACTTTCAGTCATTTTTTGTGTCCTAGTCAAGTATCTGGTATGACAGGCATGAGAACATGACTTCATGCATGAGCACGGCCTACATGACCGTGCAAACAGCAACAACATGTCTAGACAGTGGTCTAGCGGCAGCCTTACCTTTCTGGTACTGTGCTCGTGGATCTGACTCACAGGCCATGAGGACAAAGAGAGGGAAGGCCATTCCCATCAGGGCCTCGCTAAGCAGAAAAGAAAACAATAGCTGCGGGACAATACAAAGGCTTCCAAAGCCTGCAACAACATGTGTGATCTGTACACAATTATGATTCAAATCCACATGTGAAAACCTAGCTCATTTTGTGTGCTCCCATCACCTCACAAACAGAACTGAAGCAAATCCATAGGTTATCACCGGCAAGTAAAGTGTCATTGAACACAAGTATGTGGTCAGCACTTTCAGGTGCCTCTGCTGTGAATGCTCAGTGACACAATGCAGTCAACAATCGTATGCTTTGCAGGACACATAACTGTCCTATTGTGTAAGTGCTCTGATATGGCATGCACACTTGTACAAAAGGGTTCAGCATTGTAAGGCAAACCCAGCCCAGCAGGCTTACCTGCAAAGTATGCCCAATGGCTCTGGAAGAACTGTACTCTGTTCTCAAGTGGGAGATTGGTTAGGCTCCATTTGTAATCAAACCAGTAAAAGGCATACACCCATGACGTCAACAGAAATTGAACAGGTCTACCTGCAAAACAGCAGAGACTTGAGCAGTAGTGGCTGCTGTTGCTGCGCAAAAAGATGCATCTGACATATGAGTGCTTTTGTGTACTGGAAGAGATACAGACAGAGGCAACATGCTTGTCACAGCTGCAAGGCACCATCAGCAGCTCCTATTGCGTCGCTAGCATGTAGTGTTGTTTGCCAACAGGCAGTCCTGCAACCTAGTATGCTTGCTATGGGTCCAAAATACACAACATCCCAAGCAACAGCATGACTTCGCTGGATTGCAAACACTTGGCATCTTGTTGAGCAGAAGCTGCTTTGCTTACCTGCGTATGGTACATGTCTGACAACAACATTTTGTGCAAGAAACACGCTGAACAGCAGTACTCTGTACACCTCCTGCGCTATGAATACATTGAGTGGCTGTGGTGCATGGCGTAGCTTTTGCCTCTGACGCCCTTCACCAACTGCTTGCTTCTGTATCACATTGAAAGCATGCTCTGCTATTTCCTGATACCTGCGCAAGGGGAATGCATGTTGGCACTGTCCTGGACAATCTGTACAAAGACAGATTAAGCTTCAACCAAGCTGAACAACGATTTTTGCTTTGCAACTATCATAAGTTGCACTTGCTTCACACCTTTAGGGTGCAAGAAAGTACAGTCATGCAAGAAAGCACAAGCATCGCTACAGAGCCTTGTTGCCCTCTGTATCATGTGAGGACAGCATCACATGGCTGGCTATTGCATAGCATGACTGGACATGATTGTGATCAAATGCATGATGTGTGATTCTCTGTAGAACAGGTTCCTCACCAGAGGCAGTTGACTAACAAGCTGATGGTATATGCTGGGAACAGCCACAACCATGTATACACTGCCACAATCAAGCTATCAGCTGCAGTCAAAAGCAGTGCGGGAGCCCAGCTGTGCAGAGATATGTGCAGTAACCAGTGTGTGCCAGGCTTTAGCACATGTTGAAGCAACAGTATGCTGCCCAGGAAGATGACGCCATTGAGCACGAAGCATTGAGCAACCTTTTTCTGCATCAGCGAATGGCCTGTTACACTTACACTACGAAGGTACGGCTACTCTATGACACCCTTGCTGCGATACATACCACAATCCGGTTGTCGTGAACGAAGAACACAAAACAACGGTGTAGAGAAACTGCATCCTTAAATCCAGCCCACCTACAGTCCCCACCGAGGAACGTCAGTGTCAGCAAAGCAGGAGGATTGCACACACTGCGTGTCTGCTCACCACAAAATGCCCACTGCTTTGATAGCCTGCACGTATCCCGCAGGCTTTAAGCCCGCACGCATACCAGGGTTGTGCGGAAAGCATGCGACTGATCAGCACTTCCGCTGCAATGCAACAATTCAGTTCCTGGTTTTCATACCTTGATTAGTCACAAGCAGTACACATGGGTGACGATGGCATTAAGTCCTTAACAGCATCATCTCCTGATGACTGAATTTGATGGCTGGAAGACAAACTCATGGCATATCATCTGACACTGACCTTGGATGGCTGGTCTAATGCCAGAATGGAGTCCATATACTCTTGAACATCATTTTCCCCTCTCGCAAGGTCATCCTCCTCAAAGCTGACAATCTGTCATCAATATCCCATTCAGGAGAAAATCTAGCAGGTGATGCCTGTGCACTTGGTTGCTGAGCAACACTGACAGCATCAGGTATGTGTGTATCACACTTTTCTTATGATGCAGCCTTGATCATCAAAGAGATGGAGAGATGGGGTCCAGGAAAGTTTGCTGCCATTGTCACTGACAATGCAAAAAACATGGTGAAGACCCGAAGGCTGGTGCTGCAGCGTTTCCCACATTTGATTGAAGTCAGGTGAGCACTGTTATTGTTGTGCTTGACAAAATTTGTTACAGATTGCTTTCACACATTCCAACCTGCCAAACCTGTTGGCATCACAGCATTTTCTTTGCAGGTGCATGATGCATGCCTTCAGCACAACTATGGCATCTGTCATGGGTCATAAGTATGCTGGAGACCTCATTACTCGTGCACAAAAGATTGTTACCTTCTTCAGGGCTAGTCATCAGCCGTTAGAACTGTTGAACAGGCTAGCTAAGAGTATGGGCATCAAACGCACCCTGGTCACGTCTAACAAGACCAGGTTTACATCTGTGCATGCTAGCATAGAGTCTGTGGTTAGGCTGCAAAGTGTCCTGCAGGAAATTGCTCGTCAGCGTACTGCTCTTCTTTCAAAGGAAGTTGTCAAAATCATCAGTGAGGACATGTTCTTTGTGAAGTTGAAGCAGTTGTGTCGGCTGTTAGAGCCGTTCAGTCTTGTCATTGCAGCTGTGCAAGCTGCCAGAACCACTTTGGCTGATGTTATGCGTTACTGGCTGTACTTGGCAAAGCAGATTACAGGTGTAGCTTCAGAGGGTCTGCCGTCTGAGTTCAAGTCACACTGCTACGTAGCTTACAATTTGCGTCACCAGGAGATGGTTAGTCCAATGTGCAAGCTTGCTCTCTTTCTTCACCCAATGTACCGTGATGTTGTCTCAAAAGACAGTTGGGTAGAAGTGCAGCTGACAGCGGGCAACCTGTGGAAGGGATACAAGTACAGCAAACAGCAGATACAGCAATTGCTGAAGGACATCCAGTTGTACAAGCTGCATGAAGAGCCATATTCTGTCCTCCCTGTTGATGGGGAATTGGCAAGTCTGAAGCTGTATTGGAAAGAGATCTTATCCAATGATGAGAACTTGGAGTTGCCAAAGCTGGCCATATTAATGCTAGACATCAAGCCTCACGCTGCTGACCCAGAGAAGACTGTCAGCCTCATGGGATGGTATGACTCTGCAAGGCGCAGCCAGCTCTTATCAGCAACCACCACAGCCATGACAACCATCAAGATGCATTACCAAAACCTCAAGGACCGGTGAGCTTCAGTACTGTCACATTTGCCTCTACATCAAATATGGTTGATTGCAATAACAAATAGTCTGCAATGTCACACATGTAGCTGCCTATCTCACTCAGCATAGTGTGTTGCAATGCAATGTGTCCTTGTTGCGCCTATTATGCTTTTGACATGGTTTTGCAGAAGCTACTTTGTCTTGCAGAGCTGTGAAGGTTTTGAGGACTGTTGAGGACATCATGCAGAGTGAGCAACAGTTGGCTGACAGTGCTGAGCAAGATGCAATCGCAAAGGCCAAAGCAGAAGCAGATGCAGCCCTCATGGCAATCAACCCTTCCACTAGCACCAGCAACTCAGAGCAGCCACAGCCTGGGGACACCCAGACAGACAGTCACCCAGTGGGTGTCAACACAGCTGATGCTATGGAGCTGTGTTCAACTGCAGAGTTAGTAGAGCTGTTTGCTGAGTACACTGCAGCTG
>JAABUP010000644.1_pt1 | contig 75174 bp, 73 predicted proteins | sample 5559201 | NCBI WGS metagenome assembly JAABUP01 (sample SAMN10711887, study PRJNA513373) | rock metagenome | isolation source: Antarctica rocks | place: Antarctica | reverse complement strand
TCGGACTCCTCCACGTATTAAACCCCAACCACCTCTCCGCCAAATTCGGTCTTTCCATGCCATCTCTCCTATTCTCACTGTCCACCAAACTCGATATCCCCTTCATCGCCGTCCAATACTCCTCGTCGATACCTCTCGCCGGCCGTTTCCTAGGCGGCTGAAAGTCACGAACAGAGCTGCCCCAACTCCTCTCAAACTCCATAAGGCCGCCGTATCTCGGGTCATTATTGGCGATGTACAACGATGATCCATCGGGAGGCATACTGATGCCTGAGATATCGCCAAAGAACTCAATCACCTGCTTGCTCTGAAAAGTCTGCGCGTCAACAACATGGACGAAATCTCCAGGCTCAGCAATGACAAGAACACGCTTGCCACTACCGACAGGAGAAAACTGCAATGTCCGACTGCCTGCCATTTCCATGGGTATGGAATGAGTAGACTGCGATAGATTCCTCGCATCCCAAACCCGGACGAAACCATCCTGATGTCCAGTCGCCATCGTAACACCATCTTGTGCCCAATCGCACGCGAAGCCAAAATTAGTGTGTCCCTGCAGCCTGGTGATTTCCTCTCCAGTCTCCGCATTAGCGACGATGGGCAAGCAATCATCGCCTACGAGAAGCCGTAAGCGCCCATCGGGGCTGATGGTTGAGCAATTGACTGCGTAAGGGTAATGCTGGACCCCCACGAATTTATTGGTTGTGCAATCGAGGATTCGGATCGTTCGGTCATTGGAGCTGATTGCGACTTGGGGTAATCCACTTCGGCGATCAGGGTAGTTCTGAATGTGGTTGGTGCTTCCCTCAGGGCCACTTTCAGTCACAACGCCCATGGTAGGCTTGGCCTCGAAGGTCGCTGATAGGGACTTCATGGCGTAGGTGCCCTCAAAACTTCCCACAACCAGTACCCCATTTCCCGCATTCAGAGTAGACGGCCTGAACAGTCTAGACGAGTTGATATCAACTCGCTTGGAAAAGTCCATAACGCATTCACTGGTAGATGTTTCAGGATTGAAGCAGGAAATCTTTGCGTCTATGTATTTATCAAGCGGGACGTAGGCCCCGTAGTCAAAGCCTATTTCGGGCTTGAGCGTGTGGAACAAGGCATTTTTCGAGCTGGCAGATAGGCTGTGCCGCAGTTGGAAATGCGACACGTAGCTCTTGAATTTCATGTTGGTCTCTCTGAAGTCGAAGTGCCGGTCAGTGCTAGGCATGGTCTCGTTGGAGAACTTCATCTTGTAAAATCGACTGCCAAACGCTCCAGGATTGCTGACGAGACTAGAAGTGTAATAGGTTGGTATATCAACCTCGTTGACATGATTGGTATAAGTCCTTCTCCGCACTTCCCGGGCTACTTCCTTGGTGGTCTGAAATCTGGACCAGTGGATGCCTTGAAAGTCGGGTAGATCAGGATTCTGAGGGTCAAGATCTTCGGCAAGTATTTTGTCTCGTCTCTGAACCTTCTCCAAAGTCATTGCGAGCTCGCTAATTGGAGGAAGATCCCATTTTCCGATTGCGTACATTTGCTTCCAATAGCTGAAGAAGCCGTCACACTCGAGGTTCCTGACGCTTTCTTGCATGGCATCCCAGAACTCAGCATATCCTTCTTCTCCATCCGGACTACCTAATTCAAGAGAACCCTGAGCCTGGACTTGTCCCGTGCTTTGCGTGAAGGATTCCGAACCGAAGACGTCCGTCAAGGTAGGTGAAGAGTTCCCTGCGAAAGGATCTTGTAAATCTGAAACTGTAATGGTATGGTGGTACGGCGCATGCAGATTTGAGGCCTGCCACAGACCACCAGCGTTCGCTCCTAATGCAGCCGTCCCTCCGTGCACCTCGGACGACTGAGGTTGAGTGGGCGTGGAAGTAGAAAGTACGTAGGGTGTATCAAGAGATTCATCCGCCGGGCTAATGACATCCTCGTGCTGCGGGTAGCTCGGATTTGGAGGCACATTCACAAGTTCTGCCGATAAAGCCTGGGCGAACGAATCGTCGCTGGACCCCACTGGATCAGTGTGCAGTGTTTGAGGTATATGATCTTGGGATGTCCACGGTGAAGAAAGTAGCGCCAAGGATGCCCCAGACGCTATGCCACCAACGCTTTGCGCCTGTGACGAATGAAATGTGATAGCGGCCTCAGCCAAACTTTGTGGAGCGATTTCTGCAGCGCTAGATGAGGATGCGGCTAATTCGATGGGCGACTGTGATGCAGAGGTTGGAGCAGACTCGTTGTCTGTATCCATATCGTCAGAAGATTCGCCCATCAACAGAGCGACACCTCCGTCCTCGCTCTCAGTCTCGGTATGCATATCGCTTTTTGCAGACATGGCGTGTAGTACCCCAAGATGAGCTAGGCACAAACGATCGTTTTTAATAGGCGTTGAGGAAAAGTACTCGCTGCAGCCCAGGATAAGTGAAAAACGACAGACCGTAGAATGCGCTCAGGATGTGAGATGAGACGAACAGATGTCCAGGAGACTGGCTGGCAGAAGTACGCCACTTATGCTGCACATCAGGAACCACTCGTGGGGCGACGAAAGGTATCAGGGCTCGAATAAGGTAGCAGACGACGTCAACGGCCCAGTTCGAACGTTGCTTAACCCCAAACTAAATGATCACCCCACGCACAATGTATCCACCTACCGCCCCAGACAAGAAAACCTGTCCCAATCTCACATGCTTCGAAGTGATAGCGCCTCCCAGTTCATGCAGTGCAGGACCCGGGGGCACGGTTCGTGAGTGGCGGCAGTTGATGGGGTATGCAGGTAGCCGTATTGAGAGGAGGAATTGGCGATGCTATAGGCTGTAGTACTCGAGCAGGTCTGGGGGGCGAGACAGTTTGGGTATCTGCAGGGAAAACGTGCGTTGGCCGTGGAGAAATGGAAGGTGTGGTGGTGGTGTGGATGGTGATGGTGCTGGTGATATGTCAACTCACGAAAGGCAGAAGTTCGTGGCGGAATGGGCTCTGAGGGTGATGAGTCGCAACGGTGTTCAGTCGGAGAGCAAGGTAATTGAGAGATGTAAAGTAGCAGGTACTTGGGAGCCTGGCAGAGTTAAGTCACACAACATGCTGAGACTCGAGGCGCAGCTAGACCCCGCAATTTATTTCTAGGCTGAGCCCAGAGAGCTGTCACAATCCCCATTCAGTCAAGCCACATTTCCCAACCAACCCACCAGTTCATCTATCTCCCACCGTGATACTGATCATTTCTCATTCTCTTCAACAAATCATGAGTCCTCACTGGCTCGTCAAGCATGATCCCCACAGACAGTCCAAAGGTGGAATATACAACAACAATGCCATTACGCAGGCAAGCCACCCAATTCTAAATGTACAAGTTTCAAAGGCTACAAAGCCATGCTATTAGACAGTCGGTGCATTACCCAAGTCCCATGCAGCATGCAGCTCCCAATGCATGAACTCGCAAAAACGCCAGGTAATGAAGGCAAGCCCCCATTTTCATGCCCAGCTATGTACACCAGTATCCTCAGCGAAGTACACGCTTACATGTCCGAGTACGGTTCGTAGCTTGTATTCTGCTTTTCAAAAGCCCCTTGCTGTGATGGCCAGCCGGCAGTGCTGGCCTGCTGGGAATGTGACCAGGCGGTAGTTGTTGGTGCTCTTGAACGTCGTTCTGCAAGACAGTCAGCGGCATGCGCTTTAAAGAAGGGATCAAGAACTTTACCTTTTTCGAAATCACCCCATCTCTTCATGGTAATCTTGCTGCTATCAAACTCGCCCTCATACTCAATTCCAGCCTTTTTCGTCTTCTCTCCAGCAGTTTTCCGAGTATCACCCCAGCTGAAGTCGTCGAATTTCCAGTATGCGTAGCTGGGGAGCACGAAATTCCAGATGGGAAGCGAAAGGAGATAGATCAACATCCAGAGGACGTATGACCATCGGTGAGCGGTGAGGACAATCAGAACGGCAGGTAAACCCAGAATCAGGGCCAGAAGCACAAGCGGTATAACAGGCACAGGCTTTCTGACAAAGGAGATGATGACGACGTAAAATGTGAAGGTGATGGCCGCAGGAAGTACCAAGGTACCGACAAGTTCGATGAAAACGACGAATTGCATACTGAAGCAGAAGGTGCCACAGAGATCCCGAACCAAGACGAGCTCCATCAGATTGTGAACGGTACTGTTGATCCATCTTCGTCGCTGTGACAAGAGCACGGAGAATTGCTCCGGCACGGTGGTCTTACATACACCCTGGGGAACAAAGACTTGCTTGCGCTTCGGAAAGGTCTTCAACATCAAGGTCGAGAGGTAGCGATCCTCGCCAAGAAGTAGCAGATTCTTCTTGTGCAGCGTGTCTACAACGTTTTCCGAATAGTGCTCCACAACATCTGGATTGGCAAGAATAGGTACCCAATAATTCTGACCTCCCTTCGGCGCCTTGATACGGTACATGCAGAAGCATCCGGGTAGACAGGTGACACCACCGAAAACGGATTCGAAGGATTTTGAAAGATGATGGGAGATGAAGTATTCGAACACTTGGATCATGGATACCCAGCTTGCGCGTTTATTGGCGATCTTTGTCTCTCCACATAAGCCCATGATTTCCGGATCCTTGACCATAGCAGAGATCATATGAGTGAGACTGTCCGGGAAGACTTTGGTATCGGCGTCAACCATCAGAACGATTTCGTAATAGTCCGGCGAGATGCCCGTAACTCTCCACAGTCCATTGAACATTTCAAACTCCAGCTCGGTCATGCGCTCGTCGAACATGACTTTCTGTAGGAATGACATGAGAATGATCTGACTGTCTCTCTTTCCACGATTACCTGGCTTGCGAGCAGTGGCCTCATCTGGCGTGCCACACTTGACGATTACCATCATCGGCACTCGCTGTTGCTTGTTCAGTGGGATTTTGGAATCTTCCCCGTAGCTATAGAAGCCCGAGTACACTTTCGCCATGTTGTGTCGCTTGGATCCGCTTGCCACAGCAACGTAAGAAAATGGTTGAACTTCGTCGGGCAGAACGGCGTGGTCTCCCATCATACTCAGGGCAATCTCAGGCGTGGTGAGATCTTCCCCTTCACCCTTGATCATTCCATCACAGACGACCAGCATAGCTTTGTGGCTGTTTGGATACTCGGTCAAAGCGATCGAGTCAAGCGTAGTCCGAAGGCCTTCATAACCTTCGGAGTAGGCTGTCACCAGGCATATCGCGTGCGCCAGTGGATATCCAAAAGGTTCCCATTCAGGGGGCGGTTGGGCGACTACAGCCTCGTGGATGAAACCTGCCGGTCCCGAGGTATCCAAATCTGCCATGACACTGGAGAGCCTTGGATTTTGACTTGACATCATCATGCTAGAGCGGCTTCCGGCGAGACTGTGTCTAGTGGTGGGATCGAAGCTTGGGAGGGTAAGCTCGCTGCCATCGGCATGTTGGTACATCGAATTAGGTCGAAGCAACCTCGCAGTAGAGCTTTGACTCGCCATTGTGGTCGGGGCAGGCCGACTCTTAGCGAGTGACGCTGAGGCGTATGGACTCGTGAAGCGAGAAGTGGTGGGCAAGAAGTTGCTACCTCGCCTGCTCGACTTCTCAGAGAGAGCAACGCCAGAGTCGGTCATTTTTGGTGGTGGACGATAGATATCGTCACTCCAATCCTCGATCTGCTGATTTCTCTTCTTAGAACTGCCCTCCACCGAAGGCTTAGAGGCTGCGAAGCGACGACTGAAAAACCACTGGAAACTCAGTGCCAAGACAAATTTCGCCGTGACGATTGATAAGATGAAGACGAGGGAGACATAAAGGACCACCTTGGAGGCAATACATCCGACTGTCTCGGTATCGATTGACCCAACGCGGATGATATCAGACAGACATTGCCCAAGCTGCTTGTTGTGAGCAGACTGAAAAGCATGAGTCACGTCGACGCCTCTGACTGCCGGATTTTCTCTGAGCTTGTCAAACTCGGAGGGGTAAGACACCTGGGAGGTATTGAACCAATTGAGAAGATCCAAGTCCAAAACACTGCCTGAATACACCATGAGGTTCCGACTTGAGTTCTTGATATCATCCCAAGTGTAGAAGACTTGCCCAGAGCTTCGTAAAGAGTAAAATGCCTTCCTTCCGTCGAAGGTTGTGTGACATGAGTATCCCAGGTAGTAAGGAATCGACATGTTAGGTTTGGAGGAACCATCCTGATTGAACGCATTGCATGGAAAGTACCAGGCAAGGTCTCCTTGCGCGTTGGTAGGTACGTCAGAATTGGGACCCAGAGTGATAAGATTCTTGCATGCCCCGTTGACATTTTGGAACATAAAGCTTCCATCCATCCCTCCGTACTTCTGACTCAAGTCATATAGAACGTTTTGATCTCGCAAAATTCCCCTGGCAGTAGGGTGCTGGGAACCATCCAAGTTGTATGCTGCTCCATGAAATATCATATAGCCGTTGTCGACGTGGTTGACTCTGAGCATGAGTCCAGGCTGGCCGCATACTGCTTCAGTGAAACCGAAAGTCAAGAACCCCACAAAGCCACAGATCAGCAAGATTATACTGATCAAGCCCATCTTTTCTCTCCACGCTCTTTGCTGGGCCTTGGCTGGCATTCCGAAGCATTTGAGGATAGGCCCCGGGCACCAGAAAGTGACCATTGCGCAGTATACATTCCAAAGACTTGGCGGTCGGACTGCATTCAATTCCTTCTCCCGCCTCTTCTCCTCATCGCTTTTTATCGGCTTCTCCTTTCGCTCTTTCTTACGCTTCAACCGCTTGTTGCCATTCCCAACCACAGGCGAAAGCTCCCGAGTACGACCGCGCGGCGGGCTTTCAGGCGACGGAGGACTGCGCCTATTCAATTCCGTCTCCCCAGTTATGAGTGTTTCCCCTTCACCATCGTGTTCTTCTACCATTGGATCGTTCCCAGTAGTTGAAGGGAAAACCTCCATGTTCTGAGCATGTTGGCGGTAGTGATAATTTGGATGGTCTCGGTCTATCCGGCCTCGTTCAGGTCGGATCAGACTCCGTTTCCTCGTGAAGTCGGCCGGCGCCCCCATGTCTTGATCATTATTCGATGTTCTTGATGGCGACGGCTCGGCATGTATATACGCCTGTTGCTTTGGTCGGTGTGTAGGGGTACGTGGAGCGCGTGGGCTTTGGGGGGCGCCACCATACGCGGCTGCTTCGATGTCGGTGGGCCGATGTCGTCTTGAAGGAGATTCCCGATATGGCGAGCCCCTGTTTTCTCGTTTGGGCGATGTGGCCTGGGGCCTCCGCGGGAGAGACATCTCTTCTCTCAATCCCTTGTCCCTGTATGACCTCAGCCCTGACAATGTTGCTCCTGGTAGCGATGGCCGTTTTCACGTTGGTCCTTTGTCTCGGCTCACTTGGCGCTTGCAAAGGCTGCAAGGGGCATTGATCGAGGACAGCCGCGGAGGGTTCGTCGGAATGTGAAATAGAACGAGCGCTCTAATGTCAATTTTATGCTGTCATAAGATCATATCCTCTTCGCGATAATATACGGAGAGCCTGTTATTGGGGTTTTCGAAGGAAGCGGCGTAGAGCAACAAACACGGAGAAGCGAATGGATCGAACGAACGACAACGGCGCGAAAGGCTCTCCAAGTCTTCAAGAGAGAGATGCAAGTAATTGAAGAGCACCTCCACCCGACGACCCAAAAGAGCAAGAGGTGAAGAAAGGTGAAATGGTGCGAGAGGCTGTGCGGTGGTGGACAGGGAGACGCACGATTTGCTGTTTTGATTTTCTGGATTACCTAACACGGCCGGGAGGTTTTAGCGTGGCAGGGGTCCAGATTTAGCCAAATATAGCGGTGGCGTTGGCTCCGTTGCCTGGCCGGCACGATGCAGGCGGTCCTTGGTGGGGCCGATGATCCCCCATCGCGACCGGGTTTCTGGCTAACATCGTGCATTAAGACTCTGTTGTGCCTTGGAAAGATGTGTGTTTCTTGCGTGACATCTTTACAGAGACGTGATCACAGATATCTACGGGTTTCAATTTCACCGGAAACACCTCACTCATGAGCCGTGTAGCAGCAGCAGAGGAAAGGGTGGTTTTGCGGGTCCCTCATGGGGACTCGTAATGGTGGTGCCAAACCCGAGCTGCAGCAGGCTACTAGCTGCAGGGCGGCCAAACCCACGAGGCTAGCGTCGTCTTGTGGACTTTTCACTTTCATTTTCGTGTGGCCACGAACGGCTCTCATCTGATGTGATGGTGTTCACGAAAGAGACAGATCCACTTGTCAAATCATGCGAACGGTGGTGTCCTGATGGCAAATCAATCGACCAGCAGGGAGATGATGGAACGACTTCCAATTTCCATCCTTTCATCCCTCACACCCCTCCTTTCTCTCCTGTCGATCCTTCGTCACCAAGCTGAGGCTTGGCGTGAATGCATTAGACGCCTCTTGCGCGCCACCCGATGTCCATTGCAGTACCCTCTAAATCCCCCACGTGCATGCAGCCCCCCAATCTGCAGCTTGCTCTTTTCATATGCAGCATTACTGCCTTACGAGTGACGAAGTAACGTATTGCTCACGCTGTATCTGCCCGCTTGAGGCACTTCGCCGGTCGTAGCTTCTTCCTTGGGCTGGTCCCCTTCACCCTTTGCGGACTTTGCCTACTAAAGTACCCTCGGGTCCCGGAGGCAGTGTCGTAAGGCCGTCCTTTGCTAGCGCACATCCAACTAGCAGATCCTGCAGACCTCTCTTGAAGCTGTCCTGATCTCGGCTAAAACCGTCAGTTCGCAGGACACCGCTGACACCACCGTATTCCTCACCCATACTCCAACTCTTCCCGAAGAAGCGCCGCGAGGTTCTGTTCAGACCACAGATCCCGTGATAATTGAGAAAGAATTGAACTTCGAAGCGAAAGCCAACAAGCCTTCGATCCTGCTCCGCAATTTGCAACTCCTACAGCCTTGCAGATCCCATCGCTCTTCAGCCGCAAAGGCAGGGCGGCCGAGGGTGCCGAGCGGGGAGCCTCAAGAGACACATTCGAAAGTAACGGAAGAGACACAATCTACTGGGACACACGGTGGCAGTCCTATAAGACCCTGGCCAGCTCTGGCCGCGGTTTCATGGCTTCGGAGAGCGTGATGGACTTTTCCAAGCCCAGTCGATCGCCCATAACCCGGGAGAGGACTCCCCCACCCTCAATATTGAGTCCACCGCCCTCATACTCCTCACACTCCCCCAGCCCATATTCGAACGAAGCCCCGATAGGGCCTCCTCCGAAGCCGCCAAAACGAAGACCACTCTCATCCTCCTCGCCCAACGCGGGCGGCAGGTTGTCCGAACGAGCGTCACCTATCGATGCGAATGTGCCGGAGGCAAGCATGAGGAGCATGCCAATACGGCAGTCTTCATTTGATGCTGGCGACGATGCACACTTGAGGCAACCTGCCCGGAATTCTGAGAATTGGGAGCCTGTACAAGATTACGAGATGGAGCATTCAAGAAAGCCAAGCGGACCACCACCCATAACTCAATCTATACCGTATCGCCAAAGACTCACACAAGAAGCTCCAAATATTCTGCAACAGCCGCAGACCGCCATCATATCATCGGTTGACGGCAGTGCCCCGAATTCCAGACACACCTCGGGTGGTAGCTTTACCTCGGTCCCTGAAGATGCTGGGCTACCCTTACAACATCGCCATCAGCCATACGATCCAAAGTCGCGTAGACGCTCTGCTGACAGGCTGTCGGCAGACAGCACCAGTTCACGAAGTCAGGCTCGACGTCCCTCGGCGCCAAATGCGAATCTAGCAACAAAGATATCGAGTCAGCACCTGGCCCCTGCAAGACCAATGCTTCCGGGCGCCAATCTTTCACGGCCAGCTTCCGCTTATTCTTCCACCTCTGATCTTGCTGGTCCAGGAAGGACCTTGTCCCCTGGTCAATACAGTAATGCCCGAACGCCTTCTCCCGCGAGGCACTCACCAGACCCCAGGCCTATGTCGTATGTCGATCTCCTGAACGTGCCTTACCCGCAACCGCCTCCAGCGCCTTCAAACCTCGACAACTCGCACCTGCGGCAAGCTGTCGGCGAGAATTTATCCTTACTGAGTACCAAAAAGACGCTGGACATGTACCGTGCCAATGTCAAGAAGACTAATGACCCGACAATACAATACGAGTTCGCGATATTCATGATAAATACTGCCCAAGAAATGACAGCCAACGGAGAGGATGAAAAGACTCAGAGACAGCCTTCGCCAAACCCCTCACACGTTGAAGACCCAACTCCTGGAGGATCACGCACAGATCTACTTCGCGAAGCTCGGCACATGTTACAGAAGCTTTCAGACAAAAGTTACCCTTTTGCGCAGTACTACCTTGCGGACGGCTACGCCTCAGGTCTGCTAAACAAGGGCATAGAAGATAATGACAAGGCATTTCCTCTCTTCATTGCCGCGAGTAAACATGGCCATGCGGAAGCTGGATACAGAGGAGCCTTGTGCTATGAGTTTGGCTGGGGCTGCCGGAAAGACTCTCAGAAGGCTGTCCAATTCTATCGTCAATCCGCTTCCAAGAATCATCCTGGAGCTATGTCACGACTGGGTCGAGCATGTCTAACAGGAGAGATGGGCCTCGGTAATCGGTATCGGGAAGGAATCAAGTGGTTGAAAAGAGCGGCCGAGTCGGCAGATTTTCAATACAATTCTGCGCCCTATGAGTTAGGGCTCCTCCATGAAACCGGATTCGGAGATGACATATTCCTAGATGAGGCATATGCAGCGCAGCTCTTCACTCAGTCTGCGGATCTAGGCCATGTCGAAGCGAACTACAGGCTAGGTGACTCGTACGAACACGGTAAGCTAAGCTGCCCAAGGGATCCAGCATTGAGTGTACACTTCTACACAAGGGCAGCCGAGCAGGGCCATCCATTGGCTATGATGGCGCTTTGTGCGTGGTACATGGTCGGAGCAGAGCCTGTACTTGAGAAGGACGAGAATGAGGCGTATGAGTGGGCTAGGAAGGCTGCTGAAACTGGTAAGATTCCTCTTTGAATCCTCGTACAATAGCATTCACTAATACACTATACCAGGCCTCCCAAAAGCAGAATATGCAGTCGGATACTTCACAGAAATGGGCATCGGTTGCCGGCGAGACACCATGGAATCAAACCGATGGTACGTCTCAGCCGCCGAACACGGCGACGAGCGGGCCAAGCTTCGACTGGCGGCCATATCATCAGCAGCATCAGGCGGTGGTTCTTCAGTCTCGTCCGCTGGTAAGGGATCGGCCACAACGGGCAACAGCAAGAAAACCGGCGACACGGGAAAATCGAAGAAATGGGGATTGTTTTGATAGGAGTGGTTTTGAAAACAGGGGGGGATTTGACAGCTGCATTTTGACATTTTACGAAACCCATCGAGCGATTCGTTCATTGATAAGCGGGCATTTTTCAATCATCTGCATAGGCGAGTTCGGTTTGGCGTGCATTGGGAAACGGGGAAAAGCCAAAAATTCATTGGATCCGTAGGTAGGGATCTGGCGTTCTGTGGTGATGGAATGGAAAAGCTAAGAGAAGGGAGGCCTGATGCACTTGTTTGGGTAATGTAGACGAAGCCCTAGAGCAATCTAACACCAAGCTTGCATCGCAGCTCGGGTGATTGTTTCGAGGAACTCCATGACCCCTGTCTTCCTGCGACAGATACCCCCCATCCTTTCCGTTTCTGAATCTTCTGCGAAACGTCCCGTCTCCTGCCTGTGACCACTTCCACGCCAAAGAGTCGTGTCGGGCGGGAGGTTCTATGTCCGATACGCGGGTGGATTCCGACGGGTTTGTCTCACGGGTGGATGGGTTGTGGCATCGTTTACGCTTTAGCTGATTCTGAAGAGGCGGAATGATTTGCGTTGACGAGGGGCGCGGTGGAGGGTCAAGATGGAAAGGGAAGGAAGGGGAGGATGGCGGATTTGCTGTGGATGAGTTGGGTACTCGTACCGTGTCGGCAACCAGCAGATGATAGCGAGGGCGCTTACGAGTGATTGATACAGGACTGATTGCTATAGCAAGGGTGCGTGTGGGACGAGTGAGAGTCGGTCAATCTTGCATGCAGATACGGAGCAGAATTTACTGGTCCTTTTTTGGTACCTTGTGTTTCATTGTTAACTTCGGGGCTGTCTTTAGCGCTTGGTTTTTTTGATGCTCGTTGCATGTACCACACATCAGAATGTAATCGCCCCTTCCCCAACCCCTCCAATCTTCCCCTCCGTGGCTTCGCTATAAACAACCCACCCCCCAACGACAGGAAACTGATCCCCCCTGGCCGGTTCCAGCACCGTTCTCCCGACGACAAAGACCGTGAATGACGGGCCTAAAGTCTCAAGCGGGATGACGGTGCCGGTTGAGTCGCGGGCACGATAGTTGAGATGTTGGTTTAAAAAGGGGATGATCGTCTCCGGGTCCATCGAGCGGAGATTATGAGTGGGACGCAAGAGCGCGTGGTTTAGCGATACCTGCCCATAGCTGAGGACCGCGCGATTTGTCGCTGTGGTGGTGTTTGTAGAGGGGGAAGGGTAGGTGAGGATTGGGTGCGAGGCGATGAGGGAGGGGCAGTGGGGCCAGAGGGGGGAGGGGGGCCGGGGGCCGAGGAAGAAGTGGAGGGTTAGGGGGTGGGGGAGGGGGGTTCTGTGGGGGGTAGGGGAGGTTAGTGGTGAGGTGTGAGGGAAGGGGGAAGGGGGAGGGAGGGGGGACGTTACTTGTTGATGCGGATGTTGATGAAATATTGATGGCTTGGCTCCGTTGCATTTCGATACGACGGATAGCTGCCACTTGAGTTTTTGAGTGGAGGGTGTGATAGCGAGCGCGTTGCGATGCTACCGCTTGGATTGTAGAGCTTATTAAGGATAGTCCGAATGTTAGAGGAGAGTTGCGAGGTGGTGACGTTCCAGTCTATGAGTTCGGGGTAGGTGTAGCCGAAGTGGAGGGTTGAGCGGGCGGTGGCTGATGTGTAGAGGGAGTTGGAGGAGGAGGAGGAGGAGTGGAAAGGGGTTAGGGCTGTGAGGGGGTTAGATTTGAGGTTTGAGGGTGTGGGGGTGGTGGTGGGCTTACGGGTATTGATGTCTTCTGTTGAGCCAGGCGTATTGGTGAAGGTGCCTTGTGCGTCGCCTTCCATGCTTGTGTAGGAGTTGTGGTAAAGGGCTTGCCAGATGGCGAAGAGGCGGTCGACGTTGCTGAAGTACAGGTCAGTGTCCCCTTATGAGGTTGATGGGAGATCCCTCTTACGCGTGATGTAACCAAAAGATCGGATCAAATGCCGCGTAGGGTATTATAGCCATATGGCCGCTCTGTCCAACGAGACCGTGAATAGCGTTGTGCATGTTCTCGAGCGAATTGTAGGATCCGCCTCTCCCATCCGAGTACCCAGTATTTGAAAACGGGGCATAATCCGATTGATCGGCTAGTAGCTGATAGGTCAGGTCGTGCAAGCTTTTCGTCGTCAGTTTATTGTTCTCCTTTAAACGTTGAAAATGAGAACTCACGATTGAGCATTAGCCTGGAGTTGTAGATTGGCTAAATCCGGCTGGCTGATCCCTAAGTCATCTGGATAGCGCACGGTGCTATGGTAAGATGCGAGTGAGTCGCCAGGAGGGAAGTCTGTGGCAGAAGGCTGCGGGTTGAAAGTATAGTTGTATAATGGGTTCACGATAGTTTGACGTCCCTTCGGAGTATTGACAGTGATCATGGGATCATTGACTGGGTCTGGCATCGTAGCATTGAGAGCCCAGTCCCAGTAAGGAACACGAAACGATGTCGCAGCTGCTTGGTATTGGGCTAGCTGTGCTGTAGGGTACGTCTGCGCGATTTGCTGTGCGTTGGTCCATAGTAGTTGCTAGTCTTCGGTCAGCCCTGATGCGTTTATCGGACGACGAAGGTTACCTCAAAGAGTGCCATGTAGGGTCGGTGCCAAGCGGGAAATAGAATGGAGCTATGAGTGCAATAGCCGGTGTGATATTGGCCCTCAACACCATCCCACGAGGTATAAGGATGGCCATGGATACCTTGCAATCACGGTCAGTCATCAGATGTTGAGCGAATTCAGAGGGCGTGCAACCAGCTACTTGATAATAAGACAGCAAAGTGGATTGATTTTGCTGCTGGAGTTGTTGGAACGAAAGGATGTACAGATCGAATGCTGGACCTGAGTTTTGGAAGGTAGAGAAATCTTGTCGGAAAGGTCTTCGGCCTGTAGTTTGATCCACACCACCTTGGGGCCCTGTGATGGCGTATGGGGATCCTAGCGAGAGAAGACATGCAACGGCAATGATGGAGATGAGGTTCAAGAACGTCATGCTTTGAACGTAAAGAGTGACTGGGGTGTTGCAAGAGTAGACGTCGTGTCAGGGTGTTGTCAGAGAACGGATTTGGACCTTGTACAGTACAATGGTTCCTTGCCGAGTCTCTAGGTGTAGCCAGTAGAGACTTCGGCTTATGACACACCCAGGTCTTGAGAAGTCGACAGATTGCTGGTACGCGTTCGCCCATAGACCTTATTGAACACGAGCCCTCCACGCACGTTCGCGTCATGGCTCTTCTACTGGGAGCCGTCATATCACATTTTAATTTAGGTTGATCTCAAATGGTGATGCGCCGGCTTCATGCAGATTAAATGCGTACCTGCATATCTCGGGTGAGAATTTGTTCCTCGGACATCTACACTGCTAAGAAAATGGAGACTTGGCTCACAGAATGTCCGGAAAGCTGAGACTTGTATACCCGGGGCGACTCGCAAAGTCTGGAAGACCGACTCACGATTCGGCACATAGATATCGAGCTCATTTGGGTGCCCATGCCCACTGCTAATAGTTCGGCTTCGAGTGTATGCAGCTACCCATCCCTTGTGCATGGAAACACCGAATTGAGGTACAATCTTCCTCGTAGACCCCAATGCGCCAATATGTGGCTACTGGTCCCCGGATTTACCAGCATTGATCCCTTTCAATCATGAGACAGTCTGTACTTTGGTTTTCTTTGAATCTAGGCTTATCAATGTACTCTGTTCATAAAGCCATCCTTTGCTTGTATTATTCGGTATCCTTCTTTGAGTCCACAGCCACTATCAACACAAGAAGCGAGAATATCGTCTGGAAATTTCAGCTTCGATCTTCATGTATCAAGTAGTAGACATACCGTGAATATTGTCACACCAATAGCATTGACTTCCCAACCTCCTGCGTGAACCTTTCCCCGCAGTATTGCATTCTGCTGCCGCCAAAACCGGTAAGTGCCCAGCATCAGGACGACGATTGCTGCCATAATACAAACGCAAGCCAACGGAGTGCCAATAACGAAAAATCCAAGATCTTTGTTCGGACTCTCGGTGTGCTGCAGCCTGAAGAGCTGTGCAATTATCACAGCAAGCATAGTCAAGGCCAAAGAGGTTCTCAAGTATCCTAGGAAAGTGCGTTCGAGTGCTACCAAGGGAGGAAATAAGTAAGGAATACCTGCATAGTCTGATGACTGCTTGTTGAAAGCATGTGCAGACCTGAATCAGGCATGGAAAGACTTAGAAAATACATGACATGGCATTACGATTCCAGCCAATTTACAATGACTCAAAATGGGTGTAGGAGCTGGACGTACCAAAATGATCCCTACAGGCATCATGTGGCACTGTTGCAGCAACCTGCCGATGCCAAAAGGCCTTTGTTGACTTGCGGAAGGAACTGAAATGTGTTTCATGATATGGACCATTGCTAGCACGAATATCCCTGGTAGACGAGGCATTGATACCGCTACCTCTAGGAAGGTTTTCATACTCGCCCATTTCGGTGGCTTCACGCTCATGATTTCCGCTATCCAGGGATCTTGCAGGCGATGTTGATGACATCGATGTGATCTTCCCGACACACTCCGAAAAGGTGTCCGAATTAGTTTATGTGAGCACAGTTGCAGCCTTCAAGATTTACCAACAGGAGGGTTTCGAGCGACGTAACAATAGTCATAAATGAGTGGTGAGGCTGGACAACCATATCTCAACCACAATGTCGCTGAAGATTCATTTTCACAAAGCCATCAAGTTTTAGAGGCCGATCCACTTCCACAGCTTTAAGCGCCTTCCGCAGGTGGATGAGATCATATTGAGTTGTTGCACACATTATAATTTCCAAGACGAAAACACAAGACGACATCGACATTGCTTCGTACTACATCCTCAGTGTAGCCGCCCTTTTTCAACTTCTCGACAATGTAGTAGGAGGATCCTCCCTTGAATTGCAGGTACTTTACAATTCCTGGCGGAGGTCTTGGCGGGAATTGCCAAGCCTAGAACGACCGTTCTCCGTCATCGCCAAATCTGCCAACCAGCCATGTCGCGACACAGTACAACATCCTATACTTTCTGTTCTCCGATAACAGACATGTACCTGGCAGTCCATATACAAATTCAAAGATACTCCGCACGTTGAGCCTTTTGTGACTGCTGCAGGATCTGGTCCCAGGGCGTTGTCAGTCAAAGCAGCCTGTGGCGGATCGTGACCGCAAACCAGACACCATGGGGCTATCAAAGTCCACGAGGATCATGATCCTACTTGGAATAGACTCAGCATTCTTCCTCCTCGAGCTGGTCGTCGGTGAGCGCAAACCCCAGCCAGCGCGGCTTTCTGGCGCTCTTCTAGAGGCTTTGAAGCTAACAATGTGATAGGCTATGCAGTACACTCCCTGGCGCTGGTAGCAGACTCCTTCCACATGCTCAATGACGTTCTCTCACTCTGCGTTGGACTCTGGGCTGTCAAAGTAGCACATCAAAAAGCAAGCTCGAAGATGTACACATACGGGTGGCAACGTGCGGAAACCTTAGGTGCTCTTGTCAATGGAGTATTTCTTGTAGCGTTGTGTCTGTCTATCTTCCTGGAAGCGATACAACGATTTGTGGAACCCCAGGCTGTCTCCAACCCTATGCTCGTCTTAATCGTTGGTTGCTTCGGGCTTCTGTCCAATATCCTAGGCCTCTTCCTCTTTCACGAACACGGGCACAGTCATGGCGGTGATCACGGACATTCTCATGGTACAACGGATAACATTACAGCTGCAGAGGAAGGCCATAGCCATGCTCGCGGGGCCCGACACACCGAAGCAGTAGCTGATGAAGGCGGCAACGTGGCAGACGTACTACCACAGACAACAGTTGCAGGTTGGCCCAAATCTGATGGTTTAAAAGCGATCTCAGGGGAAGGACCCGGAGAGCACTCTGGTCGCGGTTCGAAAGACTTTACTCCGAGTGACGAAGAAGATTCTACAATAACACATTCGACATCTCCACTTTCTACACGGAAATCCAATGGGAACAATACCCGACGACGGCGGCGGCAGAACAGTGGAGGATCTAGGTCAAGATTTCCTAGCGTTGATGACATACACATACACCCCGCCAGCTTTAGAAACGACATCATCGCAGCCAGCAGATTAGAAGACATCGAATCTAGGAATGGCAGTGAATCAGACGAGGAGGTAATAGAGGAGGAGAACACAGAGCCCACAGAAGGCACACCGTTACTCGCAGATGCGAACTCGAACGGCACGGTAAAGCATGCGCAAGATTCTGGGCATGATCACAAGCAGATGGGTGAAGATCGCCACCCTTCATGGCATGCGGACCACAAGCACAATCAGCCCAAGGGCAAGAGCAAGGAAGGTCATTCTCACAGCGACCTTAATATGCGGGGAGTCTTCTTGCACGTTATGGGAGATGCGCTGGGCAACATCGGTGTCATTGGTTCAGCACTCATCATCTGGCTTACCAACTATTCGTGGAGATTCTACGCCGATCCGGCCATTTCCCTTGTTATCACACTCATCATACTTGGGTCGGCTATTCCGCTTTGCAGAGCGGCTTCCCGAATTCTCCTTCAAGCAGTACCTGTAGGTCTTAGTATTGATGATATCAAGACAGACATCGAGGAGCTCCCAGGCATATTGAGCTGCCACGACTTACATGTGTGGCAGCTGAGTGATGTCAAGATGATCGCATCATTACACGTTCAGGTTGAATTCGACTTCAAAGGCGAGGGTTCGGCACGGTATATGCAGCTCGCTCGAGCAATTCGGCATTGTCTACACGAATATGGGATACACCACTCTACCATACAGCCAGAGTTCTGCCTTGACAGCCAGCATCGTCATACACCAGGCACTCCCTCGGACAACGAAGGATCCGACATGGCAAATGGTACAACAGGAGCAAGAACGGGCAGCAAGGCCGGCAGCAAAGCTACCAGTCTGCGTGGTGAGCCGGATGCTTGTTTGCTTGACTGTAGCGAGGCGTGTGACAATGCTGGACAATGCTGTACACCTAATGCTGCAGAGACGGACATGCATGATGAGGAAGGACATTCGCATTGATATTCTAGGTAAAAGCGCAGGCGTGTGCTTCTTCTAGATTCTTGTAGATACCTTTTGCAGCATATTCGAGCTCCTCTGTATTGAATCAATGGCATGAATATCAAGGCTCAGAATTCACATCATGCCTTGTATGAGTAATGTATTCCGCCCTCGGTCGACCCTCGGACATGGCTGAGCATGGAGCAAGCGTCCTGTCAGTAGGAATCAGTCCTTCACCAATGAGAATTAGAATTCAGCACAAGGCAACTCTCGTGCCTCGGTGCAACCAATAGAACACGCGGATTCAAACGACATCCCTTTTCGCAATTTGCAGCATTAAACATTGGACGTATCTGACTACACGCAAGCAGCTTCTGAGGCTCCCCAACAATCATGTCCCTCGACCCTCTCATCGTACGATGACGTCTAATCCAGATGGGTATAATCCTTTCCGCAATGGCTTGATCACCCAAGCTGGGAAGAAACGACGTACATCCGACAGCCTGCCCCCGAACATTGGTGACTACGTCCCTTTCTTACAGCCAGGACCCAAGGAAACTTCCACGTCCCGCTCAAAACAACCTGGCCCACCATACTGGCAGCAACTCGGGACACAGCTGGGGAGGCAACTGTTTCAACTAGGATCTTATTTGCTCTGGAAACTCATGACATGGAAGCCTAGAGACCTTTTGGGTATACCACTTGCTCTGATCATAATTTGGGGTATCGTTCTGTGGTGGGGCGAGGAAGCTGTATTCAGGGGCAAGGTTGAGGATTGTACATGGGATCGTTGGGAAACCTGGGTATGCTTGTCCACATCCATTGAGACGATGTTGTTTAATGGGGCACATCTGACATGAGTCGCGTTGCTAGCCTATAGATTCGACTCCCCATCACGTTGTCCTTGTCGCAGACCCTCAATTAGTGGATCCACACACATATCCCGGCCGCCCTTGGCCGCTGTCTACACTCACGATACGTTACACTGACCTCTACATACGGAAATCGTTTCAGCAGATTCAGGCAATCCTTTCGCCAGACTCCGTGTTCTTTTTGGGAGATCTCTTTGATGGAGGACGGGAATGGTCGACCACCTCGGGAAATAGCGACGAAAGAGAAAGCACCGACAAGAGGTGGACAAGGTACGACACCAGATATTGGTTAAAGGAATATGGCCGTTTCAGTCGCATTTTCTTTGATCCTTGGCTGCGCGGAACCAATCAAGTTGGGCAGGCTCAACTGGGACGAAAGTTGATCGCAGGACTCCCTGGCAACCATGATCTGGGCCTCGGAGGTGGCATACGCTTACCCGTCAGAAAAAGGTTTCAGGCATATTTCGGGAATGGCAACAGATTCGATGTGGTTGGAAACCACTCTTTTGTATCTTTAGACACAGTATCATTGAGCGCCAAAGGTCAGCCCGATGTCTCTGGTAGACAAGGGATAACGGAAGAAGCTCACAATAAAGACGTGTGGAGCCCTGTGGATCAATTTCTTCATACAGCAAAAACAGAGAAAGCTAGGGCTATTGAGCGTGAGTTAAGGTTACGGCATGGGAAGCCAGAGAACGCGCCGCTAGATCACATCGCCTTAGAGCTCGACGATCCCCGAGCCCATAGCATACCGTTTGAGGACCACAAAGGCATGGACATACCGTCCGTGATCCTCACACATGTGCCGTTATACCGAGTTGAGGGGACACCTTGCGGGCCTTTGCGAGAGCGATTCCCTCCCTCGAAGTCGGCAAATGGCGAACAGCCGGAAAGAGACGACCCTAATTCGATTCACGTGCAGGCAGGTATACAGTACCAAAACGTCCTCACCCCAGCGATATCGAATCAAATCGTGGATCTCGTCGGAGACGTGACACACGTATTTTCAGGAGATGACCATGACTACTGCGATATTATTCATCATGGCTATACATCAAAGAATGGCGGAATACGTGAGGTCACTGTCAAATCCATTTCCTGGGCTATGGGAGTTCGGAAACCCGGATTCGTGTTGTTGAGTCTTTGGAATCCTGTAAATGCAGAGGGAAAGGCAATAGGCCACCAGACTATCGAGGCTACGATCCAGACACATTTGTGTTTGCTTCCTGATCAGCTTTCCATTTTCATGCGATATGGTTGGCTCTTGATTTTCACCCTGGTCGCCCTCTTGGGGCGAGCTGTCAGGACTGGCTATAGCTCAAATCTTACGAATGAGGAAGCCAACGGACAGCTTCTCCCTCTTACTCGGACTGAGTCGCCCGAAAATGAGCGCGAAGAAACTACCTCTGCTTCAGCTCGATCTCCGCCTTCCAAGAATCGGCTCTCAGTCAGATCATCCGCAGGAAGACCACGGAGCATCAGTCCATCCAATGGATACGGCTATAGCCCTTCAGAGGAGGAGATGATTCCAAATCAGGCGAACGCTTTGAACGGGTCGTTAGAGAAAAGTGGCTGGAACAACATCGCACTAGACGAGCCTTCTAATCGAAAGAGGGTATCAGTGTTTCTGAGAGTTTATGACGAGTTCCGCTCAAGCGTTGTACAAGTAGCTACGATTGTATTACTATGGTATACATGGCTGCTCTGGAACAGCTAATTGAAAAAGTTGGCAAAGATGACTCTCCAATTGAATCGAGGGTGACACCGCCGTGTTCCAGTATTCTTGAGCACATTGTCTCAACTCAAGATCTTCATAGAGACCTCTGAGGCCAAACCAGGAGAGCAGACTCCGCAGATCGGAGGGCCGACAGCCACCAGCATCTCTGATGCGCCGTGGTGTGATCACGCTGAACATCACCAGTGTTAGATACAGAGGTACGTACTTGTGGTATCTTCGATCACTTTTCTTAGCTATGTCTGTGATTTCATGGGCGATGCTGATTCCATCATAACCCTTTGGTGAACAACCTGCCACAAACACCGCCTCTGTCTTTAGCATATCTTAGAAAAAGATCAATGTCTCGCTGTCTTGAATCCAATTCAAATTCTGCGAGCATTTACTTGTCTAGTCCCAGTGATGTAGCCCGTGATTTGCATATCGACAGCTCGTCGGGCAATCTGACGGCAACAATACTTTTGGTAAGCTTAGTTGCCTACATTGGTGTGTCAAAGAAGAATTCGAGTACTTTCCCTTTCAAACGACCATTTGATGGCAACCTTTACTTCAAAGTGCTAAGTAGCGACTACCTAGCGCTTTGGTCATCCGATACAGACATCGCCTGAAAAGCGTCGGGAATAGAAAGAGCAACAAGACTGTAGAATTGCTGGGAAACAAAATAGAAGGACTTGGAGAGAAAAAGGTCGGGCAGAAATTGAGATGAAGATCTCAAGCCCTTCGATTGAATTTGTGCCATCAGAAGAGAGTATGAAGCGCCTAGTCACTTCCAGACCACCTGAAAGCGAGATCGGCCTTTTGACAAGAGAAAGTGTGGCTAGATATGCGAGAACAACTAAACGGGCCTAGGAGAATCAGAAGTCGGATGAGCGGCAGCACGCCGAGGCGCTAATGCACGATATAAATTCAATGCCGATAACTCCAGCATGCAGGACTCAATTCTATCCTGGGTTGGTAATATCGCGCTCTCAGCTCCGACGTGCACTAAGCTCAGTGAGCCTACAAAAGCAGGCTCAGGACCTCCCATCTTGAACAGGACCAACAGCATTGACATCTCCCCTTGAGCTCCATTTAAACCGGCACTTCGGACCACCGCACAAGATGGCAGAAACAGACAAAGCATGCTGCTCTCTACCAGCAATTACAACTCATGATTATAAGCCGAAGGGCACCTACGCTGATCTCGCAGGCCTCAAGACATGTAAGTCTTCCTCTTGCCTTCTCGGCTCCCTTTGAAGTTAGATTGTTGGGATTGACTCAGATCTTCAGACGTTACTGGTTCAACAACCTCCAACAAGGCCATCGTAGCTGTCTATGATGTCTTTGGTTTTGTAGTCAGACTTTCCAAGGCGCCGATCGTATTGCATCCGCCCTTGACGCCCTGGTTTTGATGCCAGATTTCTTTAGAGGCGAGCCCCTTCCTGACGACATCTTTCCCCCGGACACGGACGAGAAGAAAAAGACCGCGGGAGAGTTCATGCAGGGGAAAGCTAATGTACCTATGACTGTGGGGAAAATGAACGAGCTGGTCATCGAGGCGAAGGCGAAGCACACTAATGCGGAAAGTTGGGGTGTTTATGGACTTTGCTGGGGTGGAAAGGTAGGCCTGTGCTCCTTGGAAGAGAAAAGAGATAGTGTAAATGCATGGGCATCAACTTATCAACTGACACTCAACCCAAATTCAGGTTGCCGCCATAGCTTCTGGCCCTGACACCCCTTTTCAAGCTGCTGGAGCTGCACATCCAGGAAGACTAGCCAAAGAAGATGCTCAAGCGCTCACCGTACCATTCATCTGCTTGTTCTCCAAGGAAGACGGAACGCTGGAACTAGAAGAAGAGTATGCCAAAGCCATTCAGGCTAACAATAAACAGAATGTGGTTGAGAAGTACAGCACCATGCATCATGGGTGGATGGGCGCCAGGGCAGAGTTGACGGATAAGGAGAATGCGAAGGAATTTGAGAGAGGGTACAGCGATGCCTTTCCGATTGCTGCATGCAAGGGATGTTCGATGCTGACAATGACTCAGGTACAATCAATTGGCTGGCTTCTTCGGCAAGCACCTGTGAAGTTGCTGTATGACATAGACCGTCACTCTCGGCCGTCACAACGCCCGTTCCGACAAGTCCACGCTCGAATGAAGGGCTGTAGCTTGCAATCGATCTTCCACGGTAAATCACTTAACACGGCCATCTCAGAAGACATCACTTAAGAATGACATGCAAATGTACTCTTCTATCACGCGTCGTTGAATATCATAATTTTACTTCGATATCTGCAGACGCCTTCCAATGATACAATTTTCGTAGCACAGATAGCTGGCAGACTTCCTCATTCAAAATCACTCTTTTACCTCGATGCTGTTAGTCCCATGCATTGCCACAAGTTTCGTATTGAAGATAGCCTGCAAATCACTTATCCCTGAATGACATTCCGCAAGTTGCAAATGCGATGAAATTCCGGTTTCACATTCACCAAGAACCAATCAAAGATGTGGCAAAACTTGACATGATGACATCGAAATCCATCTTCACTACGCGTTCATGTGTCAATTGATCTCTCGCAAGCATCTTCACTGCACGCATCCACGGCCGAGAGGAGAGGCTGCGGGTACTTAAGGAGGGCCATCTTCCTCTCTCTTCCTCTTTCTTTTCTTCCACTACATACATACATCAAACATCCTCCCTCATCATTGCTCCTCCATCAAAGCTCAAGCCCTTTGCCTTCCTTGCTTGCTTATCCATCATCATCATCATCATCCTCTACCACCAGCATATCCCGCCCACAGCACAAGCTCTCGGCTCAGTACCACACCCACACAACCCATCGGGTCATCATCCCCTCAACAGCTCCATCCACCAATCAAACATCCAATGACCTTCCTCACAGCCTGGAGATCACCCTTCAACAGCAGTGTTGACCCAGCCCACTTACCCCTGAAAAGTCTAATCTCGGATGAACGAACCTCCGAGCCAATAGGCGAACATCACATGGCCGGACATCCATCATCCGAGATGAGCCAGGGGCTCGCTAAGGATTGGTGTGGAGCAAGTCGAGACGCGTTTGTTATTGCAGAGATTTTTCTTGCTGGTGTTTGCTTCAACTGTTTTCTGCTTTGAACTCTCAGACTTCTCATGAGTTGCATGGTTTGAAGCTGGTGGTGCGGTTGATGTATCGTTGTTGGATGTTTGCTTCTTACTTAAAAACCACACCTTCAAGATCGGACAACATATTCCTCAAGCTGGGGACACGTCGGATGTCTTCTGCCTTTGTCACTCTTTTGCGATCGAATGAGTGTCTGATGGTGCAGTTGATGTGTTGTTGTTGGCTGTTTTCTTCAAAATTCGAAGCCATACTCTGGTATTCGCAGAAGATATCCTCCAAGCTGGAGACACACTGTCTTGTGCCCTTGTTGCCCGTTTGCAATCAGATACTTGTCAACACGGTTCTGGTACCTCCTGTTTGCCTCTCACTTTGAGGCCGCACGTCAGTATTCACACAATACATTCCCCAAGCTGGGGACACACTGTCTTGTGCCTTTGTCACCCTTTTGCAATCGAACGAATTTCAACACGGCTCTAGCGTCTCCAGTTTGCCTCTTACTTTGAGGCCAAATGATGGTGTTCACACAATTCAAAAGAACCTCCAAGTTGGAGTACTTCAACTCATGTCTTTTCAATGCCCTTTTGCAGATACACAAGCGAGAATGCGGCTTCGAAAAGACACTGGCATATTTGCAAGAAGAATGCCTCGTCATCCTTCGAGGCACTCTACAAATTGAATTAGCATCAGCTTGGTGTTCACACGAATCCAAGAATCCTCAGTTTGGGGACACATACACTATTTCGTCACGTCATTGCCCTTTTGCAGATACACAAGCGAAAACGCGGCTTCGAAAAGACACTGGCATATTTGCAAGAAGAATGCCTTGTCATCAGCTTGGTGTTCACACAATTCAGAAAAACCTCCAAGTTGGAGACACTTTAAATTCTATCTCTTCATTGCGCTTTTGCAAACACGCAAGCGACAACGAGGCTTTGGGAAGACACGTAAGACGATCTTGGACGAGTACAATCCGAGGTACTCTATCTGTCTTGCTCAGAGAGACTTCCTGCTGGCCAGGTCAAAATGGAATCAATAAAGCCTCGAAAAAATACGCACAAACACAGTGAAAGAATACAATCCGAGCGATTGTACATCTCTCGCTCACAGAGATTCCTGTTGTTCAGGTAAAGCCCCCTGTCTGATGATTGAAAGCTGTTGCAATGATCTAACTGCCCCCAGGGAATCTTGCTGCAATCAATCTGGCATTAACACGGCTTCAAGAAAACACCCACACACACAGAGCAAGAGCGTCTCAGGTGATTGTACTCTACCTCTCACGGTCGCCGAGAATCCTGCTTTTCAGGTAAAGTCCCCTGTCTGATGATTGAGGGTTGTTCCAATGATCTAATATCCATCAAGGAATTTCTTTGCAATCAAACTGGCATCAACAAAGCCTCAGGAGCCACGTACGCACAGATGAGCAGAGTACGCTTCAAGCGATCGTTGCTTTCGCATTCACCGAACAACTCCTGCTGTCCAGGTAAAGTCCCCAGCCAACTGCTTTGAGAGTGTGCCAAAAATCTGATTATTACCAGGGCGCTTACTGCAATCAACTTCACTTTGACAGAGCCGCAAAAGGATACCCATTCATACACAGCAAGAACACTGTTCAAGCGCAAGAATTAGCTGCTGCTCAAGTAAGTCCTCGTTTGATGGTTGGAAAACTGGTCCAAATGTCTAACTTCTAGCAGGGAATCTAGCGGTGTTGGGACTGTTTTACATGGGAAGTATGAGACAGATATCGAGGTGTATACCGCCAACGTCGACTCAACGAGAACATTCATGGGGCTTCTTCCCTCAAGCAACTCTAGGCATTGGAGAGCACCATATCTTTCGGCGTTTGCAACAGGAAGTTCGCCCGTGTTGAAAGACATAACATAAGCAACAAAGATCCCAGAAGTGGAGTACTCAGGCTGACGTCCACTCAACGAAAATATTCAAAGGGTCTCTTCCCTCATGCAGCACTGGTCTACAGGGAGCAAGACGTCATTTACCATCCCCAACAGGGAGTTTGCCCGTGTTGAAGGACTGCAGACAAGGGAATAAGAGACTAAAGGTAGAGTTCTCGGCATAGCCTTCCGTTCAATGAACAAAATTCGAGGAAAAGATTGGAGTCGCAAAGCTTTACTGTTTGGATCAACTTCACAAAAGCACCACCAGACACAGATGGATACCACTTTCACCATCCCAGCATGGATTCCATCCCCGTTGGATGACTTGAAACAAGGAACAGAGAGATAACATTTGTCGCTTTTTGCGCAATCTTCCAATCAAAGAAAAACTCAAGGGAAAGATTGAGACAGAAGGTTTAACCTGTGGGGGATTCCTCCCAGCCACCTCTAGGCACACAGGAGTACGACATTGCGGGCTAAATGGGGACGTGGGAGTTGCTTGCTACGACTCTGTTAACTCATTGGAGCTACCTCTAATCCAAAGCGTTAAGACATGGGCTCTGATAGTCCAGGAGAGCGATTGTGGAGCAGCGCGACCAATATATCGTTGGAGAGAAGCGAGACTGCAGCATGCACCCACAGCAAGTCTGGGAATATTACACATAGACAAAATCCCAGCGGACCGGAAAATGCTTGCTTCGACTCTGTTGCATCAATGGAGCTTCCACAGACTTGGAAAGTCCAGACATGGGAGTCGACAACTCAGACGAGCGATCGGAGAGCAGCGCGATCAATACATCAATGCAGAGAAGGAGACTGCAGTATTCGGACATAGCTAGATTGCGGGAATAACACGCTCAAATCATAAGCGGAATGGAAAAATCAGGAGCAAACGACATCGTTTGGAAGAAATCCGAACATCAGCAAGAATCTTTCCCGTCTGAAAATCCACAAATCTTTTTCTTTTATATAAATACCTCCCATCCGCACGCCTACCACAACGGGCCTGTGCCATCTTCTTTCATTTTTTTCAGATCGAGAATCCTTTCCATCGGTGGAAGAAAGGGATGATTCAACGTCACAAACTCTCAAGAAAAGGAAGAGGCGAGACTGCAGCTTGTCACCGGCTGGCAGCTTCCCCATTGACCCACGGCTTCAAGAGGACAGCTTTCCTATAGACCCACGCCACCAAGAGGAAGCTTTCCCATGGACCCACGCTTTCAAGAGGACAGCTTCACGATTGATCCGCGACTCCTTGAGAGTCAGCGCACACACCACCAACTGGCTCCAACGGTCCCGAGACTTGGCAAATTGTCACGAAAGGGCTCGTGTCCTTGGATACATCTCTCAAGGGGATCATCATCCGAAGAACTGATTAACACCAAGGCATTCTTCTCTTGGAAGCGACTCCGACGCCACTATTGACCTATGGGAGCGCATTCAATTTCCACGCGACTTTTCTGCAGTAGCAATGTTTCATGTCTCACGAGAATGCGTTGAAGGTCAGAACTAGTACATAGGACAGGAAGTCAGCAGAGGCTCTGGAGTCAAGGGACATCAAAAAAATTCCAACAGCAATGTGGATATTGGCTGAGGACAAAAGCAAGGGTGTCTTACCTCTTTTCCCAAACTTGGTCAAATTAAAATCTTCGAGGACTCACGTACTAATAGCACTGGGTCCCCACACCAACCTCATCCGATTGGTCGATGAGTCCAACATTGAGGAGTCATGCAATTGCCCAACTCAAACCAAGCCTCTTCGATAAGTCAAGGAATCTCATCTTGAGCTACCACCAGCATATGGATGAGCACAACCAACCTTTTCCAACTGGTCAAGTCGTCTGACCTCAAATTTTTACGTCACTGGGAAGAACAAACCAACCTTTTCATAATCCAAGTAGTCTCGACTCGATCAGCCACAGCGCAGAGGGTTTCCACTCCATCATTCACAGAGCAAAAAAGTATACTCGGCCATATCCACGTCATGACCTTTCTTTTCAATACTCAAGACGATGACATGTGTTCCGCTGCCTGTCTCACGTCAACAATTCCAACGAAATCAGCAGCCACATCTAGTCGGCTTGATCAATATAAATATTCCTCCTCCAGAATCTTTTTGCCTTTTTTCTTTTTGATGGAGACATCAACACGGTAGTCTTGAAGAGCGAGCCTGACCGCTCCTTGTGAGTTTCGCTGGAGAGACTTGTGGAGCAGACACAAGCAGACATAAACGCCTGTCACAAAAAGAACCCCCATCAAAATCAGCAACCTCAGCAACCTGGCAGCTCCCAGCACGGACTGCCAAAAAACCCAGCGGGTCTCAGTGCCATAAACACACTGTTGGCTCTCTCCCTGAATGCGGGATGATCGAAGACCATCGGCAAATGTGTGTGCGAGATGTAGACAGCTTGGAAGATCAGGATCCTCGTTTTCGGAGGTCTGATTACATCGAACGTAACGGAAACCCATATTGGATTCTCCACCCCTGCTGCTCCCAAATGTCCTGCGGGTCTCAGTGCCACAAACACACTGTTGGCTCTCTCCCCGAATGCGGAATGATAGAAGACCATCGGCAAATGTGTGTGCTGGATGGAGAGAAGTTGGAAAGATCAGGATCCTGGATCTTTGGGGTCAAATTGCATCGAACGAAATGGAAACCCATATTGGATTTTCCACACCTGCAGTCGAGAGTCTGGCAACTTTCAGCCCTGTTGGTGTGGAATCGACTGTGTCCCTGAGCGTGGAATGATAGAAGATCATATCCATCTCCGCGTGGACGGTAGCAACACCGCATTTCGTACCAAGCATCATGGCGTCTCGATCCACACCAAACGCGCAAGTCCATCCTATCCAAATGGATGCCGCCAAACCCACCAAACACTCCGACTTACGCAAGAGGACGTCTGACATACCGTGGTCGTTTGGTTCTCGATTGAGATGACAAAGTCATCAGGAATTTTCGGAATAGTTTGGATTTCATATTGAAAACAGTATAAAAAAGAGGAATAGCCATATGTGGAGAAGCTGTGTTCTTAGACTGAGGCCTCAGGTTCGGTCAACAACCAGGTGACATCCTAATGGCCCCAGCGTCGGAACTCACCCACATGGTGCTTCCACAACAAGGTGGAGATCGCTACTCCCACATCTGGCTCACCAAAGCAAACGTCATAGACCTTTCTCAGCACAATTTCTTTTACAACAATAGTCATTATACAAATGGATACAAACAGAAGGCTGGCCTTAGTAATGTACAGGATTACGACCCACATTGGGTCGAGAATCGAAACGTGGATCTTCACGGAGCTGAAGAGCATTTGAGGTAGCAGAAGAGGAGGCCATGAGAGAGGCCGAATCGATCGAGAGCGGGAATTCGGGTCTAGTTGTCAGAGCCTTCTCTCCTCACACCGAAGCCAAATCTAAGTCCGATTCCACTGCCAAAAACATTTTCTCTCTCCAATGATCATGAAATCTCATCTTGCCTCACCTCACCTCACATCACTAACTATTCTTGACAAGATATTGAATGAGGATGCTAGCATTGCAGGTCGGAATGCATTGAGAGGGACGGAAACGAGTCTCGGGTCTGAGTCTTCATACCCCGCCAACAATCATCCAACGGGACGAAACGTTCTCGACACACACACATCGGTTCGAATTGCTGGAGAAGTTGAAGCCAGCGGCTTGGTGCGGATTCTGGGAATAATACATTGAATGCTGTGTTCAGTGTCTCACTTCGGCTTGGGCTTTCAGCCCCTGTCACCAATCTCCCAAGGGAACCAAATGTTCTGGATACACACAGGATTGAAGGAGAATTCGCATCACAATTTGGTGCGGAAGATCGAAATGCATTCAGAGGAACGGAAATCAATCTCGGATCTGAGTCTCCAGACTACCACTCCTACATGTTTGACTTGAATGGCACCAGATACATCGTCAAACGTCCCTGTCACCAATCTCCCAACGGGGCGAAATTTTCTGGCTACACACAGGATTGAGGGAGTATTCGAATCACAATTTGATGCGAACGATTAAAATGACTCGTTAGAGGCTGTTTTCACTGTTGAAGTTCGAGATTTTTGCCGGTGCAGATCTCAGTTCTGTAAGACGCTTCGGGCGCCGGCGAGGGGTTATCGACACAGATTCCGAGCGTATGGAAGAGCGCAGAACTACTCGAGGTCGGAGGGGACGAGGAAGTTCAATTTCTTGTGGCGGTTTAGTGGGGTGCAAGAGCATCGATGTATATTTCAATGGTGGCTCTCGAGATCGTAAGTGCAAATGATTGGGTGGTAATGCTTCCTTTATAGTCAACAATCAATGCTTTGCAGCTTCCGTTACAATTGACGTTCCATATATTTCGAATTCTCTCTGCCTTTACATGTAGTGACTTTGCTCTCATCCAGTAAAAAGGCTTCGTGGCCTCCAGAGTTTATATCGGAGCCAGGCTCATCCTTTTTCCCGCCACGGTACTGTTTACGTTTTCTTTCCAGCCCTCAGATAGAAGTCCCTAAACAAAGGTACAATGCCCATACCCATGAGAGGGAGTGATATTCGGGGCAGGTGTCCCGAGAGTAGGCCATTCCAAGCCCCTCATGCCCCAGAGAGCGCATGGCGCGAAGGCCAAAAGCCAAGAAGACACTAAGCCCGATTGGGTGGAGTTGTCAATATCCCAAGAATTGATATCCAGCTTCCTGCCCTCCTTCTCGATCATTAGAGCATTTTTCCGTATATACACATATATATATCTGTATCATAAGACCCCACCAATGCCACCTTACAGTTCTTTATACCGTGTTGAGACAACTCAGAAAGGGTGAGTAGCTGAGATGGCACCTCCTGTCTGTGGTCATCGGGCGGACTTCGGAGGATCTCTGCATCCGATAAACACACCAAGACTGGTCATGATACCTCACTGTTCCTCGACACTACTGCATTCAGTCAGCACACTCATTGACACCCAGCTTGCGTGTTGGTATCGCGTTGAGATGAGAAAGGTCTTAGAACCTGTATAGCTTCCAATACTGTGTACCGCAACATCGACCCCTTTTTACTCAGATGAGATTATCTTCAAGGACTTGAGCCGACTGCGACGACTGAGTTTTATCAACGCGTGAAAAAATGAACATTCTCACCAATCCGACCGTCCCAAGCTCCCAGAGTGCCATCACGAGGGTTCCTCCAGATATCATTACAGCTATAGCAGCCCAGGTAAGGGACAATCCTCACACACACAAGTGAAAGATCAGATGGGGGTGCTAACAGAGTATCAGATTGATTCCGGCGCCGATAGAGCAGCTTTTGCACTCACATGCTCAGCCTTCTACCGTGGTTTCCCCAGCACCACTTGGAAGGACATCGAGCTCGAATTCTCTCCAAGAAATGTGCCAGATTATCCTTTGGATGCTTGGACCGGTCCCTGGACGGCTCGAATCGGCCATGTCAAAGTCGACAAATGGAGCTCCTGTGTCAACACCGATCTATTGTATGATGGCGTGACAGATGGAACATACTCTGACTTTGGAAGGCACCTGTGCTCGGAACCTCTTTGTAGACGTAGCACGCTTTTGAGAATGCTTGGACCATTTTTTGTTCTATGCTCACTAGGAAAGATCCCGGAGCGACCCAGGTCTCTGACCGTCCGTGGACGATTCGCAGAATTTTCTGAATCCATCTGGCCACCACAAATCGGCTGCCATGCTCCTGCGATCAATCAGGTCATGAAAGTCAAAGCTTTCATTTTCGAAATGTACTGGGAGTTTTTCGATATCAGCATGCTGAACATGGTATCCTGGAAATACCTCTGTATCCTCAAAGTCCCCGTCAAATATCCTACCGATTGCGTTTTCCTTGGCAAGATGATTAAGCGCATGCCAGTGTTGAAATCTCTAACAATTGTCGACCTGCCTGATAATCATCTGTATTTCAAATCGTACAAGTATCTCGGACGTGGCATCATTGCGAGAGCCGCTTCTCTACAAGAATTGGATATCTCCTTCACCAATTTCAACAGACCCAACCCGTACAAGGCATCGAAAGAATGGTGTGGCATATGGATCGAACCGCAGCCGCCGACTCTACACTTCCAGAAAATATTCCGACAGTCAAAGAAGACCCCCGAAGAGCGAAAACGTCTCATGTTCATTGATCGTCGAAACAATATCCACAGCAGTATAGAGTCTGTCGACCATAGCCCGGGGCCGCTGAGATTGAAAAAGCTTCGCATCAGGAACATGACAATTCCGGACTATGCAAGTAACGAAGTCTTCAATTGGTCCTGTCTCAATGAGTTGGAATTACTTAATAGCAAGGTCGATGACCAAATTTGGCGGGATCTTCAATGTACTCAGCTGACTTCCTTAAGAGCAATTGACTACTCCATTTTGCCAGGAGCATTCATGAAATTTCTCGCTACGCAGAAGTCGCTCGAGACGATAACATTCACGAGGCCTGCTGATATATATAAAGAGAGAGGATGGGCTCCATGGAATGGCGAGCCCATGTTACGGATCAAATTAGCGCACGAGGCACCGGCGCAAGGCCCAGGAACGACAGCTGGAATGAGGGCCTTGGTGAAGGCCAACCGGAGAAAAGGGAACCATGCAGCGATCCCCCAGTACCCAACCTTCTCGGAGTTGATGGAATGCCTACAACATGACCGGCTCAAGGAGCTAAGCATCCCTGTCGATATGTACGACGTGACGCCAGAGATTGTGGGGAGGATTGGCGACCTTCCGAACTTGGAACAGTTGACCTGGGGATTCGACTATTCAGACCAGGTAAGCACTGAGATAAACTGCCGTTACTAAACCTCTAAAACATTCAACAGGAGCTCCAAAGGGCCTTCGTGGAGGGCTTCCTGATGCACATCCCCAAACTGCGGCGGATGACCCTCTTCACGGAGGTCGGGCCTTACAATTTGCCCAGTCACGATCCAACCTTCGGCCTCCAATATTTCCAAGAGTACCTCCAGGGGTACGGCGGCCTCGTCCCTCCCACCTTGCGGTACCTCCGCTTCTTGCGCCCTGGCTCGCGCCCTGGCTCGCGCCCAGGCTACCACCATGAGGCAGGCACATACTATCATGTGCAGGAACCAGTCGATGGTGTAGTGGGGTGGATCAAGATCCCGCAGGAGGAGGCCGTGAAGATGTACATGGAGGATCGAACGCCTCGGGTTGTATAGCGGAAGGAAGATGAGAGTGATACCAAGTCAGCGCCGTGATTTTGTAACGTCGATGGAGTTTCGGAGGATGAGCCGAGTGGCTACGGCCACGTGTTTAAATAGGGCGGTCAATGAAAACGGTTGCCGGTGCCCGTATCGTCCCAGCTGCCAAACACAGAGTGGTTCAAGTGCAACGGCGTCCAGCCACAGTTTCTGTGACTTGACGAGCCATTTTTTACATCCCCCCGAGCCAAGGACGAGCGTTGCAAAACTCATACCGTAACAACACACCCCCCAAAAACCGTCTTCCTCTCTCCCGGCGGATCATAAACAATCTCCTGCAACGTCCTCCTCCCCCTCATCCTTCCCTCCATCCCACCCCCTACCCCCTCAAAAAGCACAAAATATGCCCCCTCCCCCCTCCCAAAACTCCCCCCAGAGACCCCAATCGCCTCCTTGGCCCTCGTGGAAACACACTCATACAAAACCTGCACATCCTTTTTCGTACCCGCATGATAAAGCCCCACACCCATACTCGCGATACCAAGCGGATCACAGCTACCATACGGCGTGAACGCATTACCGACATTATTGATGGCGATACAGCCCGGGATACCGTATTCCTGTATCATCTGCGGAATCTGCAACGTCCCTCTCAATCTTTCCCCACCGCCATCTCCAGGCCCCGGCTTCCCTTGTATGAAGAGATCAGAAGTCGGAAGACCAACGAAGCAAACCTTACCGAACTCAACTTCCCGTGCCATATTCTGCCATTCCTCAGCCGAGAATGTCGTCAGCCGGGTGCAATGTCCCAGAGCCACCGACTTCAGACTTCTCTGACGCTGCTTCAGAAGGTTAACGACAGACAGCGTTAACGGTGGTTTCGTAAGGTCCAGGTTGTAGTCTAAGTGGAAATCAAGGTGCTTGTCGCAATCGATCGCCGTTCCAATAGCCCATCTGACATTCGAGTCCATAGCATGCTCATCCTGCTCAACATACGACGTAGTCCCTATAGCATCAACCCCCTCCCTCCCAACCGCCTCTTCCATCAACTCCCGATTCTCACCCGCCCACACCCCCGAAAATAGCGCCTCCTGCGCAAAAACACAAACCTGCACCTCACACGCCCCCCGCCACACCCTCTTCAACTCAAGCGCCGCATCCAAGCACCTAAAGCCCACAATATGGTCAACCTCCACAAACGCCCTCATACACGTAACCCCCGCCTTCACACTCTCACCAAGCAACCACCCGCCCCTCCTCAGCAAATCCCCCCTCTCAAACCTCCCCTTCGCCCTCGCCGTCAACTCCATCGCCTCCTTAAAATCCCCCTTCACAATCTCCAAATCCGCATACTTAGGATCGGAAAGGAGAAAGCATTTATCGAGATGGATATGTGCATGGCATAACGATGGGGCAATCAGATGGTTGCGGGCATCTAAGATTTTGTCGGTCGGACTGGTAATGGAGCTGGGGTCATGGCTACAGATGTCTTTGATTTTGCCGTCTGCGATGTGGATGTCGTGTTGGGTTGATGGATCGAAGCCTGGGGAAAGGATGCGGGCGCCTGAGATTAAGTCCACCGGAGTGGAGGCAAAAGGCTTATTGTATTCCATATCAATCTGCCTGATGGCCGAAGAGAAGTCTTGATTACATTTTCACGACTTGGATGTCCGATCTTGAAGTTATTTTCCAGTTCATGGAAATATTATTGCAGGGGCCGTGCAGGCCTCAATGATGTCAATTAGGTGACGTCATAGCTGCTTCTTCCCTCTCTTCTGCCAAATTGTCCCGTAATCTCACTCATCCAGCGTTCGGATAAGATCGCATAATTATCGTCCAAGGTTTGGTGCAGAGGATCGATTTATCAATTGCAAATTCCACCGCTGAAGGACTTGTTCTTAAGTTTCGGCAAGACAATATAATTTACGAGGTTCGTCGTGGATCATATTGAACTATTATATTTTACAGATGCTTTAGCTATGCTTGTATTATCCGTGTCTACTCGTGATATTGCAATAATACTCAAGCCATTGGCATTTGAGTGCCGACCGCTTGCTCAAGTCGCCCCTACGCTATGCAACCATGCTATGCGTTCAAATAAAAAAAAATCCTGTAATTTCGATAATTATTGACGGCTTTGCCCATTACCAAAGTATGGGCCATAATATGGTTGCTGTCCTTGGCCATTTTGGCCCTGGTGCCCGTCCTGTTGATACTGCTGAGGTTGCTGTTGGTATGGTGAACCCTGTTGCGGAGAATACTGCCCCCATTGTTGCTGCATAGCGGATGGAGTCCACTGTTGGCGCTGCTGCTGTTGCGAATACTGCTGGTACTGGTGCTGCTGTTGTAGTGTATAATACTGAGGCTGCATTGGACCGGGGGTATAGTTTTGAATAGGAGATGGGGGAAATTGCCCTGGCATAGCATACTGAGGCGTTGGGATCTGGAAGGACTGCTGTCTCTGCTGAAGCCCTTGACTGTGCTGTTGGCGCTGGGCGATAGCATGTTGAACCATTTGACCACCTAGGCCTTTCTTGGCTTCCTTCTTCTCCCTCTCACGAGCCTCAATAGCGCCAACCAGACCACCTCCCTGCGGTACAGTGTTTTTGTTGCCAGCCATATTGATCAACGGTGAGCCAGTCACTCGAGCTACGTGTTCTTGCTCCCGAGCTGAGAGATGCGCGGTGTAATCTCCAGATGGTTTCATCATCGTAGACGACGTGCGTGAATGCGGACGAGGAGGCATTTCAGTGCTGTAGGAGGATTGTCTCTTCTGCTGCTGAAGGGGCCATTCACCTGATGAGTTCCGTGATACAACAGGGGGCGAATTCCTTGCTACAGTAGGGGGCGTTGGAGACCCAGATCCCTGTCGGCCATGGGCATATATCGGCGTAACAACACGATTGGCTGTATAGCGCTGTTGGACAAATTGCTCCGGAGTGATCGATTGTCTAGTCCCTGGAGAACCACTACCAATCATAGCTCCTGGGGACCAAGCAATGCTCCGCCGGTTGTCATTATCAGCTGGAGAATGGGGCAGCAGCTGGGGTTCAGGCGTGATCATGTTGCGACTTGGAGCCCTTTCGTGAGAACCATTTGTACGTTCACGAGAGCTATTTGCATGTCCGGAAGGGTAGACAGCCGGAGAACGCTGCACCACCGACGGACTCCCAGCCGGTGGACTCGGTGCCTTCGATGACTCTTGGAGGCCTGGACTGGGTGTCTTCGATTGACCGAGGTCAGACTGCATCAAGGTTCCGCTGGTGGTAGGTCTGGTAGAGCTGGTTTTGGCAGGATTAAAAGCCTGAGTAGGGCCGAAGTCCACGACGGGTATGTCCGGGTTTAGTGGTTCAGGAGTTGCACCTGGTCTATAGTGCACGTCACCGACCTTGACCTCTTGCTGTACAAGCTCAACCGTGCCTACAGTCTTGAGTATACCCCGGCGAGGTTTGTCAACCGAAGGGCGGCTTCTCCTTGTGTCCGTAGATTTGCGAGTACTAGCATAGTCGGGAGACACAGTAGAGTCATTGTCATAGACGCTGTCTTCGTCACGTAGGCCATCCTGGCTCTCGCTAGTGATCGATTTGGTGTGCTGCTGAGCGAGGATCTGAGACAGTGCTTCTTCGTCGACGTACTGCGCATTTAGGCTATCAAGACTTGACTTTTCTCTGAGTGGAAGGGGTTCAGCGGGTATGTCTTTGTCTGTGACCATTGAGTTTCGAGAAGGGACGGGCTTCCGGCTGATACTGTGGGTTGTATTTGACCGTTGCGGTTCAGGACGATGCTCCATTGGCGCGGGCGGCGGTTTGGAATCTTGTTCGTGCTTAGAAATGATAGGTGGATCGCCATCAGTCGTTGATTGTGGCAATGGGGATACAGCACGCGAAGATGGATTTGGTGGTGACAGGAGATCGTAGGATGACATCAGTGGTTTATCCTTATAATATGGGGCTGAGTTTGATTCTGCGAGATCTGGAGAAGGAGCACTGTCCATAGAGTCATCGCGTTGAATTGGGGGTTTGCGAGTTTTGGCTAGTATCAGGCCTTCAGCGGGCGACGAACGGTCAGCAGTTGTCCCATTGTTGCGTGCGACTTGATTTACCCCACGTGGTCCCTGATCCTCCGAAGACATTCCAATCAGGCTTCTCTGCGAGTTGCTCCTCCACGCCGCGGCTGCTCCAGCTGCAGCGGTACCGGCAGTCCCAGCTTTTCCAGCCTCAGCCAATTGTGACAATGTCGTGATAGATAGTCGACTGTTAGCGCGTCGAAGCTCCGCATTAATACCCGGCCTCTTCTGTGGTTTCGCGCCAGGCTCATGGCTGAAAGCAGGAGGAGCTACGACCTGAGACGGCGGTGGAGCAGGGCTTAGCTCTTGATGTATCTCTTGAGGATCAGGTTCATTGAGTCCTCCAAAACGTCTCTCACTCTCTGAGCTACTACGCTCACTAGGCCCTCCAAGCTCATTTGCATATCTTTGCATTTGAGGATTGCGAGCTGCCATTCCAATCGGGATACCGTGAGCTGGAGGTGGAGGTGCGCCTTGTTCGTAGGATGGCCTCATCCCCATAGATGGAGGCGGCGCCTGTTGCTCATAGGAAGGACCGCCCATGAAAGGTTGTGGAGGAACACCCTGCTCGAATGATGGTCGGCTAGGGTATTGACCTTCAAAAGAGGGTCTCGACTGTTCATGAGATAGTCGGGACGGTGTGTAGCTCTGCTCCTGACCGTAGCGCTGAGACCTTTGCCCGGGAGGCGTAGACAGAGGGAGAGCTTCCGAGAAAGATCTTTGATGTCGAGCAAGGGGCCCGGGAGGAGGGAATGGCCCATTCTCCGTAGGAGGTGCCGAATCTGAGTGAGGTGGAGGCATAGGAGGTGCGTCACCATGCAGTGACGGCGTCGATCTGATGGAAGCTCCGTCTTCGTACCGTAGAGTACCCGCACGGGATGGCAAGCTGTTTCTGTAGCCGCGATAGCTACTCGCTCTACTTCTAGGCCGGCCGTTCGTTGTCATCCTTGCCATTCGCTGGGATGTGAGGTCCTTCATTTTCTTTCGCCATTCTCGGTCCGTCCATGACTGGCTGCCAGTTTCATGGATTAATCCGGCCACATCAAGGATCTCTAGGTATCCATATCGCCTCTCCTGTGGTAAGGCAAACATTAAGCTTCGTGTATCCAGCGTGTCTGCAACCAAGCGAGTTGGGCGTCCATATAAGGCAAAGACATCATAGACGGGAAATAGATACCGGAGCATCATCTCAAATCCAGTGACGGCGGGATGAACCTCTGGCATCACAAACACAAAGCCATCAGTAGTCGTTTCTGGTGTAGAGTGAATCGTAATTGATCCCTCGACTTTGATCAGAGTCGACTGGTCAATGAGTGGCTTTGACTGTGGATAGATTGCATACGCAGAGAACGCGTCATTAATGGTAGCAATCGGCTGCACCTTCTTCGTCTTCTTGGTATCATAAAATTTGATGTTCCCTTTAAGCGGCGCGGTACGCTCGTACGCTGACTTTTTTTTCGCAAGCTTTTGCTGCTTCTGAACGTCTTTCTCATCCGGAGGCGAGATGACGCACCAGCAACGTCGCCACGGTGTGCCGGCTCCGAACCTGACTCTTGTCCAATCCTCATTCTTGACCCTCATTCTATCCATTATGACCTTGATGTTATTGAGCAGTTTGCCCTTCCCTGCAATCAGAGACCCTGTATATGCTTCTTGAAGTGTGGCATGTTCAAACATGGCTAATCGAATAGCAGCCGTCCATTGTGTAAGAGAGTGTAGAGAATTGAAATGAAGCAAGTATCGGTTCTTGCCAGCTGTAGATATACTCAAGACGTTTTGAAGGGGTTGTATGTCTTGAGATCGAGTCGGTAGTGTTTCGATCTAAAATTGGAGAGTTAATCAACTGCAGTAGAACAGTATATATGATCATACCATCTTGATAGAAGCGTCTGCCAGATTGATAAAGCTAGGCGCGACCTCTCCATCTTGGCCCGCTACATCGAGTGCTGAGGCGTCCCACAGTGACAAAATGGTGCCCACAAGCTGTGCAAAGGACTCAGTCCAGGATCGATCGTTATTTGGTCGCCCATCTATAGATTGTATTAGCAAAGATCATGGGAATTATGTGGCTCACGCACGACTATCCAGGTCATTGAGCTTCAAGAAGTAGCCTTCTTGGTACAGCTTATTGGCATGGCTATTGAGGAGGGCGAAGATATTCTGGAGCTCTGGTATGGTGTCCTGAGCTATCTCCATTGTTGGGGGCTGATATGTTTGCACCATTGACATCGGTCGAATCGAGTTGGACCGTTCGCCTCTCGTTCGAGGCGGTGTAGGGGAGTCTCGAGCTGGCGCAGCTACATGCTTAGGATCGGCCGAGCTTGTTATGTCCTGTTGGGACGGTGCATTCTGAGGGCCGGAGAAAGAAGTCGATGTTGGCGACTTTGGAGCACCAAAAGCTGTCATGAACGACATTACTACGCAAGGGGATCAGTGTGCAATCCATTGTCTCACTCCCACGTGGCTTACCTCTAGAACGACCCATTTTGGCGGTTCAAAGAGCTTTGAGCTTTGAGCCTTGAAGAGCGAGGTCGTTCACGAGGCTGTCGATGGATAAAGCGCAAAAAGAAAGGCTCCTGACAAAGGTTGGGGGCGGGCTTTTGTAGTCCGCCCGGAGCCGAAGCTGACAGGACGATGATGGAGCAATACTGCCCGAGCAAGTTGGGCGGTGGGCAAACGAGTGCGACAAATATGTACAGAAAAAGGACTGTGTAGACAAGAATTGTCAATTGTGGGCCGTAGATGCGTTTGGTTGAAAGTTGAGCATCAAGCCAGGACCAGGGTATTATTTTTAGAGCTAAGCCAAGGTGGGACGGAACAAGTCGTCATGCCCTGATAGCGTCATCCCAGGCGGAACGTTGCTTCATTGGTGTCTGTTGCTTTTGATCTGGTCGATACTGCAAAAGCAATAATAGCACCTTTGGGATTTCTGAAGTCCGTTACCCAGTAAGCACTTACTCGTGTCAGAGATCTCACTCGGTTCGCCATCTTCCGATGGAGTGCAGGAACATTATGCAGGGCCGACCACGCGTACAGATGATCCCTGCCGCCCATCCCGAGCAGGACTTGAACATCCTGGTTGCGCCTTCCTCTTTCGGACTGCCATCGGATCTTCCTCCTTGACGACAGAATTCTTCAGCATATTCCGAGCACGCTTCGAGCATTCGGATTAGAATACTATGACAGACCCGTTGGACTACAAAGCCGCGGCTGAGCGATTACGATCTACAGCCTATGCCTTCTGCGAAGCATTTGTGTCCGGAGCTTCCTCCCCAGAGACCCTGGACAAATACTTTACCCCCAATCCTCAGATCCTCGAGCATGGTCCTGCGTGGGCGACCGAGCGTCTTCCTTTTCTAGCGACCGAATTTCACAGTCGTCGTCCCAAGGGCCAATCCTTACGGTCTACGGGTAGGACGTGTGATGACTATTACGATCTCCTCGCCTCCACGCTCTCCTTCCATCCTAGCGATGATACCCTGCCGCCAAGGGAGCAGTTCATGGTAGACCCGGAAAAGGGGACTGTGACAGTCAAATTACATGCCAAATTCGCGAGTGTCAAGACCGGAAAGAGCTGGGACGAAGATTTTGTTTATGTGCTGAGCGAGTTCGATGATGATTTCAAGATCGGTTGTCAAGAGCTTTGGGCAGATCCATTGAGTGCTTGGGTAGCAGTAGGAGATTGAGAACATGGCCGGAAGACAGAATTACCCTGGGGTCGCCAACAATTATGTTGAGGCCGTGGCCTTGGCTCTAAGTAAAAGTCTCTATTACCACCTCTAATACACTTAACTCGATGCCCTTTTGGAGGATTTGCAACACTCTACCGCAAATGTGAGTCGAATCTGCGAGGCAAAGTGCCAGCACTTATGCGCAACAGACTCGGTCCTTGCGGTCTAAATTGCAGCTTCAATTGATGGTGCACGTACACAAGCGAGGATTTCGAGTCAAAGCTTGCATGTCATGCGCTTACCATAATTCAAGTATCTCACCTTCTAGCATAGTGCTATCGCTCGATTTTCCCGAGGCGGAGGGACAGGACTATAGATGACATTCAGGGCACTCCGGCTGCCAACCGTTGCATTAGAATTGAGCGGTCGCCGCTCCACTGTAGATGCATTCATAGACAGATCAGGAGATGTTTGCGAAGCATGCAAGGGGCTCGGGTGAAGATGTAAGTAGCTAGTATAAGATTAGAATAAGGTTCGAAAACCATCGCAAATCGCAGTCATTTCGACATTTAGAAATGGCCCAGCTCAGTATTCTCAATATGCTATCTTCGGTGCTAGAATTCCTTGCACAGTTTTTTGAGTCTTAAAGCGAGTTATCAAGTAAGACAGTTGCCCAAAATGCTACTCCTATCCAAGGGCAACTAATTACCTTCGTCTTCAACCCCTGATCGCAACTGCCCATCTCAACACACTCAGCCCTTTCGTGGGCCTAGTCTCTGAATGGTCGCAGTGTGAAAGTCTTGGCAATCAAGTCCGCAAATTTCTGATATCAGCAGCAACCCCCTGCCCACCCCCTCAATACTCGTAGATATCGCCAGAAAAGTCGAGCAGATTGTAGATTATGACCAGATGAGGCATATATCCCACTTTGGCGGTTCCGGTCAAAATGTGGAATGTCCAAAGTTGGCCAGCTTTCAGGGGGAATTGAACTCAGGCCATGAGTGTAGGACTTCGCGTAGCCCGTAATCGCCCTTTCCTAGCGGTAATGAATTACCAACGTAAGATTGATATAGCGGCCCATGCCTCCAAGTATACCTTCAAGAGCATCACAGGATTCAAAGGGTGCATAGGCGACTCCAAGCAATGCATAGCAATATCAGGTCTCCAAAATGGCAAAAGATCACGAGTAACCCAGCTGCTTGACGACTTTTTCGTCACAGCCTGGGGTACAACGCTGCGAAAGCCCGATGCTTTTCTGCCGTGGTGGAGCAACTATAACCACCGGTGTTACGGTTCCAGATTAGTTTTCAATACAAGGGAGTGGTTAACCATCAACCATCCAGTCGGTGATCGCCGTCCTCCATGGTTTTACCGTCGACCACTTGGCCACGCCTGCGTGGGCTTGGAATGTGAGCGCTTATAAAAATACATATCCGTTCATTTTTGAATCCACACACCTTTTGATATTCCGCCCTGCAGGGGCGACTGCGCTCTCTCTCCTTCTGCTTTCCACAGTTGCCACCCTCAGCAGTCCAACCACTGCACCGGAATTATTGTATTGATAGTCATGTGGTCATTATTGGATACCGCTTAGAGTATCCCAAAGAGAGTTTTCGTTAATTGCAACCATGATTCTGCGCAACACTCAAGCAGGGTGGCACTATCCTCGACCTATACTCTCGACATCAGATTAGGAGGCTCATTCCCGCCACCGAGGATTTTATACCTTCGTCAACACAACACTTTCAGAAAACTATCCGCTCTGACCACGGTGCGCATGCAGCCAATCCACCCACATCTCTTTCAAGTCCCGTGAGTATTCGCATTCTGTCTGATCGTCGCAGGATTGCATACTCAAGAGGGAGATTATCACATTGTCCGTCACTCAGGCTCCTGGTCTTTCCACTTCTCTCTCGCAGCACCAACATTTATACCGCAAGCCGCAGCCTTTCTGATAAGGCTCTTCGCCTTCCCAACAACGGGAACATCAATCATCTTTCCATCAAGCGTCCACGCACCTCTTCCTTGTTTGTCAGCTTTCTCATCAGCGATCATAACTCTCACAGCCCAATCCACTTCGGCATCACTTAGTGTGAACGCTTTCTGCGCGATAGCGACCTGGTCAGGATGAATACACTGCTTGCCGTTGAACCCGAGGCCTTTTCCACCGACGCACTCCTCCTCCATAGTCCGACGACCCTCGTCGCCTCTGAAAGAGGTGCATACAAGATCGATAGTAGAGGGCAATTCATGCGCGCGACAAGCCGTGGCGATGGCTGACCTTGCATAGAGAAACTCGGTGAGCGAGGGCGTACGGGTCAGAGAAAGATCAAGAGCGAAATCCTCGGCGGCGAAGATGAGCCCGTCAAGTTGGGAGGTAGCTGTCTCGCATATCTCACGCAGATTTGCAATGGCTTTGGCGGACTCGATCAAGGCTAGGATCTTGATGGGACGAGGCTTGTCCTCCTCAGGCCTCGTGTACGTCCGCTTGTGGTTGATGAAATCTGCAACCCATTGGAGATCTGAGGGAGAATTTACTTTGGGGATCACAATGGTGTCTAGGTTTGGGGTATTGACCTAATCCCTGTCAAGTTTTGAAAGAGAGGAACTGTAGTGCTGCAGGCGTACCACTTCTTCGATGTCATGAGCTTCGAAGCCAGTACCTACAGCATTGATGCGAACCGCGCATTCTCGGACACCTGCTGGGCGAGGCTGCTCAAGGAATTGGCGGATATTGGATCTGGCTTCATCTTTGCGAGTAGGAGTCACAGAGTCTTCGAGATCGTAAGCGACACAGTCAGCAGTGAGGCCTCTGGTTTTTTCGAGCATCTTTTGCGATGAGCCTGGGACATAGAGCAGAGCTCGCCGCACCGCGGTTCTTGCAGCAGACATTATACAGATAAGTCAGACTTAATGGGCTACTGTTTCTAATGAGGAGCCAGCGTCTTTCGTTGACTCGGAATACAGGAACATCTGCATGTCTGAGCAGATTGAAGATGTAAATACATGCAAGACGTTTTCTGTCGTCAAGTCGGACCATGTTTGGAGTCAAATTTTCCCTTTCCGGACAGCGCTATTCTGGCTTCATTCTTGTACGAGTCGGGCCAATCAAATTTATCAAGGGGCCCTGCTCTGGAGCCTCGGCTGCGAATCAAAAGCTAGTTAGGTGCAAATCAATGGGGTCATCCGGGTGGGTGCGGACCATTTCTCCATGGCGTGCTCTAACGTTCGCAGGCCTCAGGTCTTCCCCAAAGATGCATGTGAGAAGGCCTTGAGATCTTACTCAGTACCACTATTTTTCAATTCAGTGCTTGTCCAAGACACTTAAGTTCCACATTACTGACTTCTACCAAAAGGCCTCTCATAAGCACTACAGCCAAGATGCCCTCAATCATACAGACAGCGCTTGCATTCGAAGCCCTACTAAATGTCCCAGGCATCGTCTCCCTTGTTTGCTTTCCCTCTCAAACCCTCGGTTATTTCCTCGCCTCTCCCCTCCCAAGTCTGGAGCTCAACGGCACTGCAGTCTTCCTAGCCCGTAGCTTTGGCTTGCTCATCCTGGCTCTCACTCCTCAACTCCTACTCGCATATCCAAATAGCAAAGACAGCGTAGGGAAGAGAAAGTTGGTTTACATGACGCTGGGCATGGGGGAAGTGGTCTTGATACCTCTGTTGCTGTGGGAGGCATTCAGAGCAACAGATGCGAGCAAAGCAGCAGGGATACGGGCCGGAGGCTTAAGCAGGAGCTTTTGCCTCACGGCCACAGCGAATCTGCTACCACTTTTGGCGTGGAGGGTCTTTGTCTTTCAGCTGAAACCTCAATGGTTCGGAGATGCAGAAGATGTATCGATGAAGGCTAAGAAAGATCACTGATTGTCAGGTTGGCCGCTTTCCTAATCACACATCTGCTCATGGCGAACACTGCTGCACCGTAAGGGCAGTGTAACGAAGGGAGAGTAATGCGAGCGAAAGCTTGGACGGCTGAATCAGCTCGAGCACCTGGAGAGCCTCGTTAAAGGTACGGTAGGATTAGTTTGACCCACTTTCCGGAAGTCATGAAATTTCTAGACTTTACATAATGAGCGACGTATGTCATCCAATTCCGGTGGCCAAGATCAGTATTTGTGCTCAAAATCTTTCGAATGCACCTGATGGACTATCAATTGGGTTTATGCGGCTCTTCGCTAAAACCACCACGCCATTGGAGCGATAATCCGCCACGCGACTGGATTGCGGGTAATACTTTATGTGTCGTTCATCATGACATCTATACTATTTCACGCTTCTTCACTCACCAGTACGAGTTCGATTCTTCTTGATCTGGCAAGGATCAATGGGCGATGACGATGATTTGCATCAGGACTCTAATTGGGCCTCTCCTCTATTTTGCGCTTCAAGTATACTCAGCTGATGGAACTTTCTCCAATATTGCCCTGCCCAGCAAGTAAGTTTGATGAAGATGAAACCTTAAGTGTATGTGTTAATTCAGAATTGTCCAGCTCTACGAGTTTAGCTGCTCCGGAACCAAGACCAGGCTTCAAAGCAATATTCAACTTTGATGAAAGCGTGATCTTGAACCCGTTGGAAGTCTTCCAGAACGCCATCGAGCTAATGAGTGTACTATCTAAAGTCGCATGGAATGCTCACATAAGAAGGTCACTGTCTATGACCGATGAAAGATTCGCGACCGAATGCGCCCTTTTTAATCTTCCGGCCTGGGAAGGGCTCGACAATGATATTGCCGTAGTGGGCCTGTACCAGACAGGTGTGGCAATCGCTGAACGAGGCTCATTCTACAAGCTTCATGTTGGACTCTTCGTGGATGGTGTTACGCGGGGGGCGATAAAGTTCTATCCCAAGGAGCCTGCACTAGCAACGGACATCAATCTTCAAATTGGGCCTAGCCACCCGAACACGACCGTCATGGCCAACTCAGGACGTATAGTCGACCCCAAAGATAGCAGGGCCACAATTGCCTACCACTTCGACGGGGTCAAAATCAAGGCGAAGGACATCTTCACTTCGTTTCTCAATGCCTTGGCAATCGCAGCGGAGCACTCGAATAGCGATTTGAATGCTCAAATCCCAGTCGCAGCTAGCGCAGCGGGTGAGGTCATACTCAGTACATGGGTGCAGGGCGATACCGAGAACTCGAAGATGACTTGGGCTCGCTTGAAAAGAGGTCTGCTAATTGTTTGGGAGTGTCTTGTAATTAATGGTGGCTCAGACAAACGGCCGAGATTCGAAGGCTTTGAGTTCGAACTTGAGTATGATGGTGTGAAAATTGGTGCCGGTCGGCTGTTGAGGTTTGATGCAGCAGCGAACAGCACTCATGTCACGGCAGTAGCGAAATGAAATAATTCTCGGCATTCATGCAAATCTGCCGAGGAGACACCCTTGGATTCCTCGCACAGACACCAGAACAGCGTCAATCGCATGTTGCATCATCAAAATCAATGACTCAGCTAATCAGAACACCAGTTGCAAATGATGGTACTGGTCTATGGAAAGTCCGATCAAAAATAGCGTTTGTACACAAATATGCAGGCAGGCTTTGCAGGAAACGAATTAGCTATATGGTACCATGCATGCAGTGACAGGGCCTGTGACTGGCCAGGTTCCAATGTGATCTCTCAGAAAACGCACACACTGGCTGGCTCGCTGCGTCAGCGTGCAATATGAATTACCGTCGTCCCTCCTTCTCATGATTTACAATACTTCCATCAAATTTCCTGCCTGAGCATCAAAAATATGCGAATCAGACCATGGTGCGACTTCGCTCGACGACGCCTCACTCTCTTTGGATACGGTGATGTTTCTCTTCGCATCAAGCACATACCGAGAATCGAGAGAAATTCTTTTAAGCGACCGAATCCTCCACCTCTACGCGTGGGTCGAGGCCGTAAGCAAAAGCTGTTAGCCAAGGAGGACCCATCACCAGGCCAAACACCTGACACAGACCTCGAGACGGACGAGTACACTCCAGGACCTCGCTGGGTGTACCTGCTCCTCGAACGCTGGAACTCTCGCACCCCCTTGGACAAGGTACTCTACGGTAGCTTCGGCTGCTTACTCTTCGCCTCCCTCATCGTCTACGATATACGCTACAGACTCTCAAAGTACGATCGCTTCGATGTCGACCGCGAAGATATAACGACAGCGGAAATTGGGAAGGCTCCTGAAGGTGTGGTGGCAAAGTCACTGTTGATGGCTCAGAGACCATTGAGACGAAGTGAAATAGAAAGAGATAGGGATGTGACGGGCTCCGATGAGAGGCCTTCGGTCAAGATTGCTCGAGGTCGACGGGAGCTGTTGAAGATGATGGAGGAGAAAAGGAGGAGTTCTTAGGATGAGGCTATTGCTTCGCAGTCGCATTGGTGATGACCAACCCTCCTTTGGTAACATCATGGAAATCGAGCTTGCTGCATAAAAACCACTTGACAGGAGCAGTCGAAGTTTACGACCGACCGGGTTGCCTCCCAATCTCCAGCCCTGTCCTCAGTCTTCCGAATATTGCAATCGCCTCTTGCAGGATACACAAAGCTATTGTAACAAACATCAGGCCTCGAGACCTCCGACTCTGCCACCTACGGTTGCTGAAGTCTCGTTGATGAAGCTTGATGAAGAGAGAGGAGTTCCAATGGAAGTCGGGCGGGGTTGAGCGAACACATCCGTTGTCCCAGTCGGGTGGGCCAAGGTCCCAGTAGAATGGTCAAGGCCAGCTGACACCTGATCTAAAAATGAAAAACCCCAGGATACACAGTGCCATAGGCAGACCATTCAACGGGTGTAACAGGCCTTGAAACGCCCAACGCCCATAACTCTGGCTCCAGGCGTCAAGTCCTCCTACGAATACCTCGTCCATCCCCCAACTTTCTCTTCAATCAGAAACACACAACTGTACAGATCAAACACAATTATTCAGATCAGACAACTGCAATGTCATCTCCCGCTTATCCTGATCTTGGGAACCTGCGCCTCGCGAGGCCAGCTGATATCCCGCGCATTGGGATCGTTGAGGCGGCGGCTTTCCGACATTCGTCGTTGCTTCAATGGCATAGACCATACTATTCGGATTATCCTCAAGACCTCTATCTGAACGAGAAAGTACATATTAAAGCTGCTATGCAAGATGATCGAGCCATTGTCCTAGTCGCCGAGGACTCATACAAAATTAACGAAAATGAGTTGGCTGAAGCCTTCATACCCTCCGACAATGGGTGGAAGGCCCCGGTAGAGGGGGCTAAGGTCATTGTTGGTGTATTGTGGATCGAGTTGGCGCAAGACACCAGGCGCAAGGGACAATTCAGTACCAGTGAGAGCGGTCAGAATTATAATTAGCCTACCACTCGAACGATGCTAATAAATCGAGTGTTAGCTGATTATCCTATCTTGTCTGAAAATCTGCGCCGGGATATGGACTTTGAGGGCACTAAGCCATGGTTTGTGCAAGTAAACGACCTGATGAATTCGTGAGGCTTCTCCTATTCAACCATACTATGGCACAATTGACCTAACAATCAAAAGCTGTTGCCCAAAACATTCCCGGCTTGAGGAATTGGCAGTCCACCCGGCGTATTGGCGTAAAGGACACGGCACCGAGTTGTTGGAATGGAGCAAATCCCTGAGCGACATGGACAATGTTCCTCAATGTGTTCTCAATGCAGAGGCACTGGACAGGAACATCTACATCAAGCGAGGTTTCCGGGACATAGGTATTGCTCATGAATATCCTCAAGCTGAAAGTGCCGATGCCGTCACCACCAAACTGTTCGAATACCTTCCGAAGTCCTAGGAAGCAGGCAACGATGTCACTTAATGACGCAAAGTGGGTTTGCGTATCGGAGGATTTATTCTTGATCAGGTATCTCCTCCTCTCTGTTGAAAGTGTTCGTAAACAAAACCGATGTGCTAATACCTAAATAGGTATCGAGATTAAATATTGCTTGCGGATCTTGGTTTTGTTTCTCTCATGATTTACGTCAACAGGGACTAGAATGGAATTGTGCTTACAAAGTCAGGATCGGAGTTCTTTGGTGTTTGCTTCAATTTGGATTCAAATAGTGTCATGCTTGCAAAGTAGCAATTACATTCCTTTCAGGTTAGCTTCAATGAGAATTCAATTGAGATCGCGCTTGCAATTGAAGCGTCAGATTGTCTGCTGTCTGGCTTCAGGTAAGGACAATGCCCGAAGGAACTCACAACATTCACATACACACTTTCATTACAAGAATGAACGACACAGCTATCCCTGTTGTTCCTGAGGATCAACGCAAAATTCTCAACCATGCAGCATGGGAGCAGCTTCCAGTTCTTAAGAGCTTCCAGTCCTTAAAAGCTTCCCCTTTTTGATACCTCATATTGCTAAGCGTCTCCTTGGCTGGACATTCTCCCAGAGCATCTCTGAGCTCGGATATGGAGATCATGTCTATTGCTCTTTCTTGATGGGCGTCCATTTGATCCCGAATACCAGAGAGTCCTCTATGGACCTGAATTAATGACAAAAGGTATCTCTTGAAGGTGATTTCACCAATATGTCATCTCCAGTCCTGTCTCGTCAATCGCTAGATGATATGCGTTTATGCTTCTGCCGCCTTACCGCCCCTTCATATTTAATTCCGATCTTCTCTACATTTCTCCATCTTCTTCCTCGTTAAGATCTGGATACTCATCCTCATCTTCTCCTTCTTCGCCTTCGCTACCTTCTCCTCCAGAGCCTCTGCCCTCGGAATTCTGTTCGCTATCCTCCTCCGTTTTCTCCTTCCTCGCTTCTTCCTCATCATCACTGAAGTCCCTAAATCCAAGCGCGAAGCGCGCTCTCTTCAAATCCCGCAGCGCCCGTTTCGAATCATAGCTTATAGTATCCTCGATTTCCTCTTTGTCAAGACCATACTTCAACCATTGACGACAAGTGCGTTTCTGACGCGCAAGTTCCCGGCAATTCTCCCATTCTCTGGCAAAAATTCTTAGTTTCTCCTCCATTACTTCCATCACGCCAACTTCCCCGGCGTCCTGGCGTCTTTCAAGCTCTTCAATTTCTACATTGCCGAATACACCCGGCGTGTTGACCTGCAGTATTGTCAATCCCCTCAATGTTCGTTGTAGGATACAGCAGATCGTACATGAAGTCTCAACTAGTACTGAAACAGCTTTTCCTCGGCGAAGAAAAGAGAATATGCCTTCTTCCAGTCAAATGAAATCTCCTTTGCTTTGTGATCAAATGCGAGCTCTGGTAATTCAGTGTCATTGATATCCCAACGAATGGCAATATCGTGCTTTGGACGATATATCATAGGATCGTCCGTTGACGGAATACATTGCGGCAATTGATCAGCAAGGTCTGATATGAAATATCCGGGACAATCGTGGATCTTGAAAATAGCTGTTGTGGTGTCACGCGTCACGCGATCGAAGACGAAGGAGATGTAAGTGATGTTGATGTTTTCTTCGTATTCCATGCCGCCATAGAAACCCTTTCCCAGGCGGAACGATACTTCGGTCTTTGGTAAGTGCTTAGAAGCACAGATCCTTTCTACCTCATCTTTAAATTCTTTCGAGACATGACGGCACTCCGTCCATAAGTGCTCGAGATCACGATGCTTTTGCATATGACTGAATACTATTGGCCAAATTTCCGCTGGGAAGACTGGCACCATACTTTGTGCTGCCGCCGTACCAACAAGGATATGAGGGTCTGATCGGGAGAATGGGCTTCTTGTGATCTTGAGCTCGACAAGATTGTTTGTGTGGGTCTGCCAAGCTTTGTGCGGAAATTAGAGCACCAAAGTCCGACGCGCTACTGTTTACGATACGCATGGATGGAGTCTAGAATGCCAGATAAAGCAATGGGAGATTATGTCTCATTATACAGGTCCTCACTATGGGTCTAATAGCGTCAGCGGTACTGATCACGAACTTCATCACCGAGGCTTTGCCTTCGCGGAGAGCTCTTAGTGCAGTTTTGTTGGAAAACCTACCATTAGGCTAAAACGTTAAGATACTTACTAAGTGGTATTCCTGGTCATGAGCGATTTCCAACAAGTTTCCACGTCTTGAAACCATGGATCGAAGACTACGTGCGAATGAGGTTTGAGCTTGCCTTCGTCCAATAATCTGCCATTAAGCTTGGTGAAGATGAAGCCGAACTCTTTACCCCCGGTCCCAAGTCCCAATCTTGCTTTTGCTGCATTATCTCGTACACTTCCTTGCAATGGGAATTTCCACAAAACTTTCCGCCGTAGTTGTTAGTCGCTCAATGTGATCTGGTATTCCTTCAATGAGGTACAATAGTACCAGATTCAGCTTGCTGTTCTGGGCTAGGACTAGACTGAGATTGGTGGAGCTGCCTCTTTCGCTGACAGTATTGAAAGAATGCATCAATGCTTTGCCATGCAGAAGCTTCTGCATCTTACTGACCACGTGATCGTCCCGTTCTCTGTAATCAGTCACGGTATTACCCCTATCAGACACGTCTGCACAAAAGGGATACTCTGACCTGTCACACAGATCACAGGTCCTACGTTGATCAGTATTCCAAGTTATTCGATATGGATCTAGCGAGAAGATTACAAGCTCCAGCACTCATCGACGGAGGACGGAACAACCGAGTGCATTGGTAAGCTGCTGGCATGCTTCATTCTTGTAGAATCGTGATCACTTGTAGAGAAAATCGATGGCGAATTTCCAAACAATACATGGAGCGGAGTTGAGGGTAGGCGTGTATCACAAAGGCCGAGATATTATTGGCCGTGAGCTAGTCGTGGGAGTTGGGATGGCCCTTGTTATTGACCAAAGGATTCAGGTCGTATGGGCTGCGGTCAGGAAATCTCGATGGTCTTTAGGATTGTATGCTCGATTGATCACATGGATAGATGATCGCGGTACATTGCGAATTTTAGCCTCCCAGTAGGAAGCTGCTGCGCTTTTGGTGAGAAATCAAACGTGATATATCCAGATCAATATACTGAGTTAAGAGGGTGTTTCGATACCCGCTACAGTTCTCTTTCAAGTCTCTCAGTTTCTCTCTAATCTAACCAACAGGATTCTCATCATCCCCATAACCAGTTGTAACCACCATTTTGACCTTTACCACACTACATCACTTGTTTCACCCAAGCTTCCCAGCCCTCGATGCTGTTCTCACGGGGGTAATATCCACGGGATTCTCCCCACACAGTTCCATAGTCTTGGACATTATCCAGAGTTTCCGGCGTGACATGGCTCGGCAATCTCATCTTCAAAGCACAGTAATGAAAATACATTACCATACAAAGCTGCGATATACTTACTGCGTCTTCATACTTGACGTGCCCTAATTCTGCAACCTTGATGCGCCAGCGAAGTTGTAGCAGTGCTCGACCAAGTCGGAAGCAGAGTTTCTTGGCTTTCGCAGGAGACCTACAGGGAAGTACCTTATTGAGAGATCTTTGGAGCTTATCATAATAGTGTCTCTCGATCACGTTGCATAAGATGGCTTTGAGGGTCGATGCTACCGAAGAGCAGTTTCCATGTACCGTCTCGCTACTGCGGAAAAACCTTGGATCCATGTCTGGGGAGGAGGGCATAATTTCGACCTTGACCCGGTTGGCAAAGTTGGACCCGATATTCCCATCATAGAACTCTGTCTGTCGCGAAGTCAACATCTTTCCTTGGGACATCCTTGTTTGAGACCAAGAAGTCGTGAAAATGAGGAGCTTACCGCCAAATCCTCCTCGAATCCCAGCTTCATCGCCCAGTCTAGTAGACCGAAGTATGGGGAAAGATTGACGGGGTGGCGGCCACAAATCAGGTTCTTTTCGATAAGACCGGGACACTCCTTGAGCTTTAGCAAACACCTGCGGAGTTGGAAGCAACTCAGCGTGAGACTTTGACGGTAAAATGGTGTTAGCCAGATTTTGAAACTGCCTCTATCCTGCCACTGCTCTAGAAATGATAAGTAGTCGTCTTCTTCGACACCCGCTCTGGGCTTCTCCATCTGACCGAACAGATCCAATTCGCATGCAGATTCTCCAGAGCTTGGAAGAATTTTGGAAAAGAGAGCTTGCTTGCTCAAGCTATCAACTATCTCGAGGAAATGGGATTTGAGGCAAGGCTGTCCATATAGTTTGCTTCGAGAAGAGAATCTTCTGCAAGTATTGCACGGTTGGCCTTGCAGACCACCAGTACACTGCATTCGATGAGCTCGGTCCTAATTAGAAGGGCTTCGCACCACCTACCTCGATCTTTCTGATTTTACATAATAAGCACACGCTTCTGTTTTCCCGAGTCTTAGCAACCCGTGAAGCTTTCTCGTTTGGGAAAGGACCTTGACGGCCAATTCTTCGTCGATCCGGGGTCCTTTTTGTCGATAGGAGACTGTCATTACCGGTTTCATGTACCACACAGAGTGAGGACACTTGATCTGATCCACCATTGGGCTGCAGGATTGACTCGGCATTGTACCCGTCCGGTAGCGCTGATATTCCTCGGCAGCTACCTACGATCAACGGTCGGGAAGTAGCTGATGCAGTTTGAATAGGCACAGAAGCTATCTGTTGGATGTTTGTGGTCTGGCAGGTATCCTCTTCTAATCGCTGGCTGTGATCTTGCACTAAACTGTTCAACGGGGAAGTGGGAAACATGTCGAACGATGAAGCATCAGAGTTCGACTGTTGCAGTACGTCAAGGGGTGGGGTAGCATTATGTCCCTTCGGAAAACAAAAGGATTCGCGAAAATGATCAATCGCAGTAGCAGACTCTGCAAATCTATCTCTGGCGATTCGCTCGTGCCCTTCCACAGGGAGATGAATGCCAGATAGCTCAAAGGATTCGCTACTATGATAGTCCGAGAATGACATCAGCTCAAAGGGTCCTGTTTGCTCCCAACACGCCATTGAAGGAAGCGGAGAAATTCCTGGAAACAAATGCGAAGGAGTCTTGCTTTCAAGACCCGAGGGATATGCATTGGTAGGAATTGAGTGTTCAAGATCACTGATTGAAGCACGAAGTGACAGAAATTGATTATAGACGTCACTTGGCTGAGCGGAAACACCCCAAGGCTGCGATGAGGCCACTGTGTCAGAAAGATATGGAAAAAAAGATCTCGAGACATCTTGATCGGCGTAACTGGAATCATTGAGTTTCCGATGTGTCGCGGACCTGAACGTGGCATCGTTATCGTCCTCCCCTGGGTAAAGTGCATCAATACTTCTCTTGCGGCCTGATTTGAAGAGCAGAGTTTTTTCCATTCCAGGAACGTGTTCTGTTTCACCACACCAGGATTCATTGTTGAAGACCTCAGCATTCCCAGTACCCATGACATGCTGACTGAATAGGCTGTGACTTGACGGTGGCCCACCACTGTGATAATTGGATGGACCATGCTGAAAGAGTCCCGTAGGGAGCGATGCAGCAACATCGTTTGTAAAGGACCAGATCCTTGGCATCTCATGTCCGTTAGAGGGCGTGGTTGATATTGATGAAGGCAAGGAATCAATCTGTTGACTATTTCGCCCACAGTCCTCTGATACTTGAAGATTTCTATCGGACAGCAGTTCAACCGGAGCCCAAACTGTGGTGCTGACCACCTCGGTGAAGTCCAAGAAGCTATTCAGAATGTCATCAATTGTACAGCAATGTAAAAGTCTGTGACTGAGGCCTAAGAAGTGACGTACTTCATTTCTGGCTCATTGGCTTCTTCAACTTGTAGTGATGATGGACACTGATAAGATTCATTATGGAAGGTAATTTCGGCCCAACAGTAGTCATTGTGCTGGAGCCCAAACATTCTGTTGTGCTCCATGTCATGTGGCACGTTGAAAGGTGCCCTGATATATGGAATAAATACACAAAGAATCAATCTATGAAAAGCCAGACAAGTATGGTTTACTTGCCTTCTTACTAGGCGTCTGAGAAAGTAGCATGATCATACTCTTGCGGGAAGGAGACAAATTTATATAGACAGTCAGGAACCGCAGATGTCATCACCCTTGTAATTCAAAATGGCCACAGCTCGATCATTTCACTGATAGCCATGATCGACTCTCCGTTCATGTAGCGGTATGACAGATGCTAGTAAGCTACATGCAGCTCGGTGTGCCTTCATGGCGTTTTACCAAGGCTGAATGGTGAGAGAAAAAGTCTTGGCATGTCCTCGGTGAACTGTTCTGGTCTAGTCTCTTAAAGATTGAGTTTCATATCCCCGTACCTTTAATTCCAGCATCTATCTACTCCACAAACGAGGCTCCTCAAACAACAATCGTCTCTTTGCTCGGATTCCTCTAACTTGCTTGACCCATCACACACCATGTTCCCCTCCTCCACCCCCTTCGACATCCCCCTAACCCCCATCCTAACAATCCACGGCCTGCGCCTCGGCACCGGCCCCCCCCTCCTCCTCCTGCACGGCTTCCCCCAAAACCTCAACATCTGGCACCTAGTCGCTCCCCAACTAGCCAACACCTACACCACAATAGCGCTCGACCTACGCGGCTATGGTCAGTCCTCTAAGCCCCCTGGCGGAGAAAACCACGCTGCATATAGCAAGAGCGCCATGGCGAAAGATTGCGTAGATGTGCTGGCGCATTTAGGCTATGAAAGGTTTTATGTTTGTGCTCATGATAGGGGGGCGAGGGTGGCGCACAAGATGTGTGTGAACTATCCGGGTAAGGTTATGAAGGCGTTGTTTTTGGATATTGCGCCTACGTTGGCTATGTATAATAAGACAGATTTTGCGTTCGCGTTCGCGTATTGGCATTGGTTCTTTCTCATTCAGCCCTCGCCTTTGCCTGAAAGTATGATGCTAGCGAACCCGAGGGGTTGGATCGAAAATACGATGGGTGGACGATATGGAGTCGGTCTCAAAGTCTTTGATAAAGGTGCGCTTGAAAGTTATGTCAAGCAAATGGGCGACGAGGAGTGTGTGAAGGGGATGTGTGAGGATTATAGAGCTGCTGCTAGTATAGATTTGGAGGAATCGAGGGAAGATGTTGAGAAGGGACGGAAGATCAAGTGTCCGCTGAGGGTGTTGTGGGGGAAGAGGGGGGTAATTGAGGCGCAATTTGATGCATTGAAAGAGTGGAAGGCTGTCGCTGAAGAGGGTCTGGTGGATGGCGAGTGCCTGAATTGTGGGCACTATATACCGGAAGAGGTACCTGAAGATCTGTTGAAAAATATCAAAGAGTTCTTGAAGGATTAATGTTATAATGTGTACACGACAGACAGTTTTCTATATTAGCTGTAACAGTATATACTGTAAATATTGTACAAGCCATCTATGCCCGCGCCGCAGATTGTGTGTTCTTCCCACCTTTTCGCGGGTCATCTGGAGGCATCAAACTTTGTACCTTCTGAAGCAGAGACTTCTCGTCCTCAGGGAAGTAGGTCTTGTTTTTCCCGGAATACCTTGAGACATCGCCGAGAGCGCCTTTACTCAGAAGATGCTTGGTAAATTCATACTGGCCCCCAAGCAATTTCTGCAGCAGACTTTGCGTTTGCTGTTCTGCTAATGCGTGGTGTGGGGGATCCGATGAACCCGTTTCATCGATGCCCTTGAGTGCTTCGACCAGAGTCATCACATCTGATTTTTGCTCCTTACTTTGCCACTGAACGAATTCTCTTTGCAAATATCTCTTTGCCAAATGCAGCTTTTCGTCCAGAAATTCGTTCATGCCCTCTTCACCTGATATCACTGCAGGGCGCACTCCACTGAAGGTCGCTTGAGTCATATTTGGGGGTTGAAAATCCACAGTCCTTTCTGATTCGCTTATCCTTTTCTCCTCAAGATATTCCTTTTCTTCCTCGTTCCATACTGGCCGGGCACGTCGTTTGCTGCCCTTGGAACTGCTGCCCCCAGCGAAATTTTTATCACGTGGCTGCCGGCTTGGCTCGCCATCTTCTCCGTTGCGGGAAGTCCGAGGGCGACGGGGACGGTCCCCGGAGAAACCCTTCTGGGAGGAATCTGGCCCTGACGGACTACCATGCTGCGGAGAAGGAAATCTCTGCTTCTCCGCTAGACCCACTGTATCCTCCCTGGGAGATTTGGAATACGCTGGAGCTTTCCTAGCATCTTCCCTAGGTGATTTGGTGAAGGCCGGAGCTATTCTAGTATTCCTACTACCTGGCTTTTCCGGCAAGCCCTGCGGCCTTGCACCCAAACTCCTCGCGTCTACCGGACCATTTCGTCCCATCGTAAAGCGTCCATCGTCTGACCGCGGCCGAGATCGGACGTCAAATTTCTTTGCGTCAACTTCACCGTCCCGGTGAATTCCAGGAATAGGCCGCCTATAGTATATATCTCCCGGGTTTTTCGGATGCGGCATCTTACCCTCGAGCACCTTATTCAAGGGTACGCCTACATCATGATCAAAGGAGAACGACGGCTGGCCATTGCGAGTGCGTGTTGAAGGTGTGGATTGTGAAGATCTGTTCTGGTTACCGGTGATAGATTGGTCTATGTTGGCATGGCGATAGTATAGATTCTCCACTTCCTTGGAAGACGCCTGCTGACGTTGGGCGCGGGTAGGCCGGGGGGCTGTTCTTTCTGTAGAAGCGATCAGTCAGCACGAAAGATGCGCTCATGTTAAACTCGATCAATTACTACCTGGCATGACCCGGTCCGGTACAGCATCTTGAGAGTGAGGAGATGAGGTGTGAATTTGGTGCCGGAAAGGAGGTAGGAGACAAGTAAAACACGGTGGGACAGAGACCGGTCTACCCCTTCCTATCGTCAATTGGATATGCCATTTCTGCATGGCAACGTATGCGATCTGATTGCCAATGAGTTTGTTGGCAAGTAAAAGGGATCTGGAAATAAGAAAACGAGTTGGGGTCTTGGCGCTCGCGGAAATTCCCGCGACCCGTCAGCTGTGGTGTTTTTAAAGCCAATTACATAGCAGGGGATTTCACTCAACTGTACTTTGACAGACTGGAAAGCGACAAAACTGAATCAGTATCTGAAAATCCATTGCATCGCGCGAACTAGAAGCCATTAGAAAGTTTGGTCAGGTGTTTTTGAACGGCAGCTACACTTTGCACCGAGTAACATTCAAAAAAGTAGGTATTCTCAACTACGAACGTGCATATCTACTTTCGTTAGATATGTTTATTCTCATTTTTTGCCCAATCCATCGTCTCATACTTTCGTCCTCCCTCCATCCAACATAGTTCAAAGCCCACAGCTACCGCCTCTGCCCGCTCCAGGCTCAACCTCGCTTTTATTCACCCTCTCCAGATAGCCCATATCCAGGGCAGTCAATATGTTCTTCGCCGTGTACCCAATATAAAACTGTGCGCCCAGGCCTGGCTGGCCGAACCATGGTGCGATAGGTCCACCTAGGACATCGAAGGGTTTCATCACGGTGTAGACGTGGTAGTTGTACGGATAGTCGGGTGTATCAGCCGGGGTGTCGAGGTTTGAAGGTGGTAGAGCGCGTTGGGAATAGGGAGCATCCGCTGCGGAGATGTAGGAGCCTAACATTCTATCAGTGACGATTATCTCTAGTCGGAAGTATTATCACAAGCAAAAAGAGTCGCCTACTTACCATACTCACTACCAAACCGATCAACCTTAGTCCCAGCTACAAGAGTCATGTTCCCCAAAATAGCTTGGCCAGCATCATTCAGTTGGAATCCATTCTGCGGTGGATATACAAAATATCCATCCTTAGTCCACCGCTCTAGGAAAGCGCCAGGTGGTTGACCTCCAAAGCGATCATAATCGGAGACGAAGCTCAGAAGGGGGAAACGACGAGGGAGTCGCGGCAGATGTAGTTGCGGCCTGTTGCGCCGGTGTCGTTGGTACCTGTGCAGTCACATGTGGAGGGTGCTTGGGCAAGTAATGTACTTTGCTATTCAGAAGGCGTGAGTATAGTCACGTACATACGTAAAAGGAGGACTGACCTACCTCTTGAAGTGACGGTGCGGAAGTTGAAATTGGGACAATGCTCAGGACTATGGAAAGAACACATGTGTAAAACATAGTGGAATAGGATACTTGCTATGAAGACCGAATTGAACAGAGAGATTTCCAAGATTGAGAAGTCGGGAGAGCTGAGGACTGACTGCGAGACCGGCATCTTTATTTATGAGTCTATGGGGAAGCGGGGAAATCATTAAGAAAGTTTCGCTCACTCATGCGTTCTCTACATCGCACGTAGAAGCAGATTTCTTTGGTCCACGCCTTACCAGTGATGTTCGGTGACAGCTCCGCCTCTCGTCCTGTAACCGTAGATCAGTCATTTGTGGTTAGTTTGAACTGCAGCCGCAAGCCAAGCGAGGAGTCCGCATTTTTAAACCAGAGCGTCTTGATTGCTTGAACAAAGTAATGGCTGATAATGTTAATATGCCCGTGAGGGTGATAGCAAACAGTCGAAGACTAAGCAAAGAAAATTATTGAGACAGATGAAAGACCAAGACTTAACTTCCCTATCTGCCCCAAGTTATCCCTTTCCTTGTGAGCGGATGGTCAACGCTAAAGGGAGATCTACGTAGGGGTGGCAATTGGTCGGCTCTGTCTAGCGAGTGTCTAAGCAGCCTTGGCAAACCTATGCTGACTTATCACCACCCCTACGTGGATCTCCCCTTGCCTCAGGACCTTAGACGTGCCAAGCCACAAAGTGGCTTTCTGCTTATATAAAACCTGGTGCGCAGCACGTCTAAGTGCAAAACCGCGTATTTTTACTAGAAATACCTTAACTACCGACGTATTTTTTCGACTTTTTTTTCTACGATAGCCTTGCTCCTAAAGATTATTCTCGGCGCGAGATCTCTCGATTTTACCGGGGGTTTCTATTAGTAATTTTAGAGAATTCGTGGTTATTAAAAAGTTCGTATAGGGGTTTCTAATTTTTTTACTATAGAAATCGCGAAACCCGTTAACGAAAATAACGTTTCGGTCGTAAATTTGCTTTGCGCGTTATAAACCTACTATGCGCACGAAATTTCGGGCGGAAAAGTCTTAATTAAGTAGGAGTATCGATTCCCTAGCCCCGAGCGCCGAAAAATCGAAGAATTTCGATCGTTAAGTGGTGTTTTCTCGACTTCGAAATCTCGTCGTGAAAAAAGTTAATGATTATCTGGCTGTAATCTAGATTTCTGCGCTCAGACGTGCTGCAGGTGAGGTGTTGAGTCAGCCACCTAGCAGCTAGCCCGATAGGGCTAGCCAGCACGTCTAAGGTACTGAGGCAAATCTCCCCTTAGCGTTGACCATCCGCTCACAAGGAAAGGGATACATTTTCTTGTGGTGTATACTTCAAAGGCTTTCCTTATGAGATGGAGCTTTCTCTGGACATGTCAGGATGTCGTGGACAGCACTTGCATAACCTACTGCACACGTGTCTTGATGTAAAAGCACAAGCTCTCCCCTTGCGGGCAAACACATAACTGCCAAGCCGCTAACCAATCAATCAACCAATCAATCACGTGACATACCGTCCACCTCACTACCACCCTTCTCCACCTCCTCCAACCCAAACAACCTCCCAACCCACCACCCACCCCTCGCTTCCCAAAAATCACCAACCATGCTCCGCCGCCCCCCCACAACCATAACCCTAACCCCCGAAGACCTCGCCTCCTACACCGACCGCCGCCTCGCCCAACAAACCACCACCTCCCAAACCACCCAAAACCCCTCAACCAACTCACAAAACCACCCCACAATCCCCCAAAACAGCCGCACACCCGTTGATCCGAACGATGAGCTGAAACCGCTGCCGGCTGATAGGGCGAGGGTGCGGAGTGGGGTTGGACCGTCGGCGGGGGTGGGGGGAGGGAGGGAGAGGGAGAGGGAGAGGGAGGGGAGGGTTTTTGGGCGGTGAGAAGAGGAGCTATTGCTCGAGTGTGGCCTCTTCGTCGATAACATATGATCACACGATTTCTGATCTGAATTCAACGACGAGGCTGCCGTTGGCAGACACAGCGATGTTGGCGAGTAGTGAGGTGGGACAAATTGGCGAGAGCGGAGAGTTTGATCGATGTTTGTTGGGGGGGGTTGAGGATCTGTGTGAGGAAATGGGTCCTGGGCTTTCTTGGAGGGGGCTTGATGGAAGGATCTGGTTTTGAAGACGATGGATGGCTCACAAGACGCATCTCGAGGTGTCGGGGGGCGATCTGATACACTCTGAGGGATCACATTTGGTATCAACCATTTGAATGTTGGAAAGCCCAAGTAGTACGTCACTGAACACTTCTGCTTTTGAATTATTGATACCATATCCGCTAACAAGATGCACGCTAATAGAGGACTCGCTAAATCACCATCATTAAGGACAGTCATCAAGGTGTCATCCATCCGCAAAGACACCATTAGCAGACGCGTGAACCGCCTTCCATGTTTCCTTCGCCGCGCTGTAAGGACCGACGAATTGCCACGCTATGCTGCTAAAGGATACTGTATGAATCACAAGAAATCAAGGCAAGACGCCACTCAATACTCGGAAGCACTTTCTTGACATCGAGATGCCTCTTGTCAATCGCCGTCAGGACAGGAACGTTCAAAGCATTAACATGAAGCCTCCCGTCACGCCCGCAAGAAGCATGGCCAGGCCATATGTACGGCCAAAGCCCAGGGCAAGACCTTGAACATTAGGTCCAGCTCCACTGGTCGGCTTGCTTCCAAACACGGACCCAGTGGCTGTGGTGTCACCAGTCTGGGCTGCACCGGCACCTGTCGTCGTGGCGGCCATTGTGCTGACGGTGCTGGTATTGACTCTCACAGGGTCCTGGGCACCACATGGGTGGGCCGTGCGGCATGTACTCTGACAAGCCGAGTCACTTGAGGCACAAGCGTTGACACATTGTGTAGCGGCTTCGGTACATTCGTAATAGGGGATGGTTTGAGAGTATTGGGAGGCATTGAGCTGCTGTCCATTACTGCAGATGCAAGAGAAGTCCAAGGTACTCTGGGAGAATGTCAGTCAAATCATCACAGGTTGAGAAAAAGTGGATACGTACAGCTGTGCAGGTATTTGTCTTGGGCTTATCTGAGGCTCCCGGGATCTGAAGACACAGGAGAGGGCACGAGCTCTTCTGGTTTGTGCACCATGTGTCTGCATGCCGGATTTAGCCTGGATTCACTGGATTCACCGAAGGCGGAGAACCGAAAGCATGGAGTCTTACCCTTGGTTGACTGGTCGACGGAACTCGGGTCGATGGTCTGTGTGGCAGCGAGGGAAACAAGGCCAGTGATGAGGGTAACGAGTGTGTTAAGATACATGTTGATTTGGTTGATGAAGAGAGGTCTGGTGAGATTCGACTGATCGAGGAGAATTCTGATTGCGTGGACGGATTCGTATGCAAGGCGGCAGAGGAGGGGAAAGTATGAGATGTTTCTTCGGGCTGGTTCTATCCAATGATCTTCAACTTTCAAACGAATGTCGTGTAAGTGTTATGACAGTGAACGTGTAAACGAGGAAATGGCCCAAAGTGTACGAATGTAGTGTGAGATAAGAAAAGAACAGGAGAAGAAGAAGAAGAAGAAGAAGATAGAAAAGTAGATGGCTGTTAACTCCGTCGTCTCGGATGAAGCTCAAAAAGTGATAAGAGCCAGATCTGGACCCATGCCGCTAGGACCCACTAATACCCGATCTGGACAAGAGTGACGGGAGCCATGGATGGCGTCCACCAAATTTAGTGCATGGCCGTCTCCCACGCCTTTCCGATACGAGGCGTGCAGCAGTGGGGACTTTTACACCTGCGTGGCGTATCACCCGAGTCACCCTCGAGGAGCACATTATTATCAGTGGACCGCGCAGCGAGACGACGACACAGAGGCTGGCGCATATGTATTAGGACTAAATTCAAACAGATGATGGATGGAGCCGGCAGACAACCATAACCCCTCGCACTCTCATGGCGGTCTCAACGATGGCCCACTCGTTGCCACAGGAGACACGGCCCAAAGCTCTGCACCGTTGGTTCCGCCGTACTGGTCGCACCGCCGCTATGAATCCTACTGCTCGGTTGGAGCCGCCAAGCCAGCTCCTATTACTTTAGAGGACCATACCGGAGAGCAGTCTTGTGAGAGTAATGCCGCCTGGGCAAAGGGTGTGGCCATTGATGATCATGTGCTGGTGACTGGATCTGTACCTAATGTTGGAAATTTTATCGTTTGGAATTGCAGAATCGACACGCTTGATGTCAGTACTATCGTTGCTGCAGTGAAGCAATATCTCTCATATTCAATGGATGAAGGTACTGACACAAGCTCAGGGCGGGTCCATAATAATCAGAAAGAGGTATCCTTCTGCCGAGTTCTGTCAATAATTTTGTTGCTGCTGATTCAAGGAACTCAGATACTCTGAATTTGATGATCTACGAAAGAAACTCCTAATGACCTTTCCTAATGCAAACGGTGCCATGCCGCCATTGCCTCCCAAAAGTCTCATCTGTGGGTTCCGTCGGTCGTGCTGCTGCTGAATCAAGACTGACTTCCGAGAAGATAAGTTTCGGCCCAACTTCCTGGAGAAGAGAAGAGTTGGTCTGGCCTACTTTCTAAAGCATGGTCCACTCGGCACGGTTTCAGGCAACCACTGACCATCAAACTCTAGTTGTATCCTACTCAATCCCGACTTCTCCTCTGCGCCCGTCACCAAGGAGTTCATCTTCGATTAAAGATATTGGCTTTGTCGATTGCTATGACAATGGAGGTGGGCTTTACGGGAGAAGGATCGCAGGGCCGGGGAGAGCATCTCTTCTGCGGGCTTGAATGTACAGGCTTGAACGATTTGTTTGCCTATTGCGTCAAACGAAATGCACTCAAGACTACTGTTCTTTGTCAATACAAGTTTAAAAACTCATGTAATGTCAAATGATTAATGGGCATATGCAAGGTAGCGAAAGTAATCCATTCGGAGAATCTCCACCGAAGCACCACCGCAGGCGTCACCATAGTGATCTAGCGCACTCGCCTTGATAACTGTGTAGCTTTCCAAACCAAGATACTAGCATCCCCTGATCAAGCGACAACGTAGCCGTTTCTTGGTGGGGTCCACTACACTGTGTGATGCCATTCCCTTCCTAGCATTTTAGGGGGAGCAGATCGCGGTTGCCCACACCTCCTACCGCTTGACCACCTGGAACTTAGGTACAGCAAGATGCCCTGCCTGCTCTATAAGCTACAGAACTGACCCAAAACCATAAAGATGATATCAGAATCTCCCAATCATCATGGCTGTCCAATCAAGGCCCTCTCTCCGGTCCACGTCGCGCAGGAAGGCAGGTTTCGAAGAGGTACCGCCGACCGACATTCAGCAAAACCCGCTGCCTGCAACACGTCGCGGAAAGCGCCCACGCGATCACAGTCTGGGCAGGGAGAGCAATGCATCAGTCAAGAGGCAGAGATCCAGTCCTCCGAAGAAGGCCGATGCATCGATTGATGTCCCAAAGAGTCGGGCGCTGAAATCTCTCCCCCTCCGTGACAAGGCCGGTACTCAGAACGCGGTGACGTCGCGCCCACGAGATCCTCCGCCGCAGCAGATCAATGGCTTCACTTCCACCACCACAAATTCACTCACAAAACACAATGCTCAATCTTTTGCCAGAAACAATCACCTTGCCAGCGATGATAATAACAACTCTGCCCGTCAAAACGGCAAAAGGAGTCTCAGGTCTCATGATGGAGGCTCACGGTCCAAGAGCGAGCTCGCATTGTACTTTCCCAATTACGATGAGCTCGTGAGCATTGAGCCAAAGGAACCTGGTCAGTCAACTGAATGCTACAATCAACACTTTAGCATGCTAATTAAGTTTACCAGACTTCTTGACTGCAGAAACCCTCCTATACATAACAGACGAGCCATCGAACTCCAGGCCAATACCCACCTCAACCTCCAACCATGCCACCACCAAATCCCGCCCATCCACCAGCTCCTACCCCCCCACCACCAACGGCTCCTCCCCCACCCTCAAATACCCCCCCACAACATTCAAAACCCTCACCTCCGCCACCCGCCTCGACCTCGCCCTCCTCCCCCCACCCCCCCCTCACCTCCCCGACCCTCTCCCCCCAACCCTCTACCACGCCCCCCACCGCCGCGCCCAACGCGCCGAAAAACAACTCCGCAACATCGAAAAAGAGCGCGCCATGCACGAAAAAGTGCAACTGGAACGCCTTCTCGACGGCCTCAAAGGCCACGACTGGCTCCGCACAATGGGCATAAGCGGCATCACGGACAGCGAGAAGAAATTGTACGAGCCGAAACGCGAGTATTTTGTGAATGAGGTGAGGGTGCTGTTGAAGAAATTCCAGCAGTGGAAGGAGGAGGAGAAGAGGCGGAAGGTGGAGAAGGAGGAGTCGATGATGGATGAGGACGAAGAGCAAGACGAAGACGACGATGACGACAAAAGCGATGACAACCCACCAGATTACAATGATGTCGACGCCTCCCCCACCCGCCAACTCCACCGCGAAGCCCTCATATCCACCCCAACCTCCCGCTCCCACCACAAAAAACCCCCCTCCTCCTCCCTCCCCCAACCCCCACCCTTCACAACCTTCTACACAAAGCCCTACCTCCGCGAAGCAGCCATAAGCAGACACCGACGCGGCCGCGCGCGCTACGCCTTCGGCCAACCGCTGCCGGAGCCGGCGGAGCGGGAATTTGAGCTCGGGGGGGAGATTTTGACGGGGGAGGTGGTGGAGAGGGTGGAGAGGAGGAGGAGGGGTGGGGGGTGATGATTGGGGATGGGGATGGGGGGTGTATAATATTGGCAGCTAGGGAGAGAAGTTCTGAACGGGGTACATATTTATAGTTGGAGATTGGAAGGCCGCCGTCTTTTCGGCAGCGGCAGGGCTGCGGATTACGTGGCAGCATGTTGAGTCTCTCATGGTGTGAGCGGCCTCTTTACTTTTGGTTAAGCAGATCACCTCAGAGGATCGAAAAGAATATCATTTCCATACATCTTTGTCTATGCTTTGGGATTTTTTTCTCCTCCAGGAGCCCTCTGTTTGAACCGGCGGGTATCCATCTAGAACATCAACTCAATGAAGTACTCACGCTTCAAAGCTACTCATGACATGGGTACAACATCTCCCCATCCCTCAACGCTTTCATAACGTAAAACTATTACGCTTCAATCCTTCCCCGTATCCTCCTTTAGACTAACAATCCGATTCAACACTACATTTTCAGCCGTACTTTCTATATCCACACAAAAATACCCCATCCGCATCCCCTGAAACCTCATCGTCTCCCACCTCTTCAGCCCCCCACCCATCCCACCCTCTGCCTCCCCCTTCACCTTCTCCCCCGCCTCAGCCGGCCACGGCGCTCTGCTGCAGATCTCATGGAATCCCGTTTCGACCACCGCATTCGGGAAGAGTTCTTCGGAATTGGGGTTAATGTCGTTTAAGAAGCCATCTGGATGAGCGGCCGGATTATCGGATTTGAAAAGCGGGTTTATGATGCGGACTTCGGCTTTCACGGGGCTTTTGTGGGCGGGGGATGAAGCGACCCAGTGGATCCAGCCCTTTGGTTTTTTGGCAGGGCTACCATCGGCTGGTTTATCGTATTTGGCGTGGACGACTGTGACGAGGCCGGTTGTTGGATCCTTTTCGAATGTGGTGGCTGTGATGGGATATGGGACTTTCAAAAGGCCGACACTTTTGCCGGGGGCGAGGCGGAAATAATCTGGGGAGTCGAGTTCGCGGAAATCGCTGCGGTCGATGTAGACGGTATTGGTGAATGGGATGGTATGAGTACCGTAGGCCGGATCTTTGGCGAATGGCGAATCGAGGAGCTCTAAATGGTCATCTGGTAAGTCATCGATGACGACGAGGATTGGATCGAGGACAAGCATGAGGCGTGGGACTGTGCTTTCGAGATAGCGGCGCACGGAGGTCTCGAAGCGTTTGATTTCGATATTGGTGGTTGCTTTTGTGACGCCGAGTTCGTTTACGAAGGAGAGGATTGCGCCGGGGGGGATGCCGCGGCGGCGGAGGGCGGGGAGGGTGTAGAGACGGGGGTCGTCCCATGCTCGGACGTGTTTGTCTTCGACGAGTTTTTGGATTTTGCGTTTGGAGAGGATGGTGCCGCTGACGCTTAGGCGGCCGTATCTGGTGGTGGGGGTTAGAATTGAATATGGTAGATGGATGAGAGCTTGGAGACATACTCTCGCTGCATTGGTTTGTAGACATCTAGCTTGTTGTTCAGCCACTCGTAGGAGACTCTTGAAAGCTCGAATTCTACGGTGCATAGTGAATGAGTGATGCCCTCGAAACTATCGCAGAGACAATGTGTGAAATCGTAAGTAGGATATATTTTCCACTTGTCACCAGTCCGGTAATGATGAGGCGCAAGTTGTTCACCCTTGTCTTCCGTCATATCGTTCTCTCTCTCATTCGGGCCTTCAGGCGGTTCCTCCCCATCTTCACCTTTCTTCCTAGGTATGCGATACGCAAAGAGATCCCACATTTGCGGATTGCCATCTTCCAAGTTTTGCTTCATCCGTAAAGCCGCTTCATTGGGACCGTATTTGCCATCTCGCATTGCTCTGAACTCCGCCAAGCTTTCTGGTATAGGACGATTCCGGTGTGGACATGCGTAGCGAGGTTTCTTCCCATCCCCTCCTCCACGTTGGTCAACAATGTCCGCTTCTAGATCAAGTCTTAGTGGCTGCTGAGCAATAAGGCATTCAATTGCAGCTCACTTGTACAATGACAGACATAAGCGCCGTCTTTCTCGATGAGAGCCTCTGCCAGCTGGTACAGCCGATCAAAGTTGTCACTTGAATGGGTGACTCTTTTAGGTGTAAAGCCTAGCCATCGAACTGTGTCCTCTATGGAGTCCTCATACTCCTCTTTTTCGCCTGCTGGATTTGTGTCATCGAATCGCAGATAGCATTCTCCCCCATGATATCTTGCGAACCCGAAATTGATTGCTATGGCTTTGCTATGGCCAATGTGAAGGAAGCCATTGGGTTCGGGTGGGACTGTTTGTATGAGATAAATTAGCCAAATCTTGTCCTAGCTCACAATGGGTAATTGAGAAACACACATCGGGTCACTACTTTACTAATGCCATCCGGCTTGACTGGTCTCTCTTGATAAACTTCTGAAAGAAAGCCAACCTTGAACATCGAGTCAGGATCCTCTGGAGCTAATTTAGCAGCAGGCTCGCGCTTGGCCTTTGGCGGTGTGGGCCCCTTTGGAGGCTTTGGGGTCTTCTCTTTCTTCGCTTTTGGAGGCTTGGTGCGTTCTGGTAGCTTGTCCGCTGGTTTCGAACCCATTGGAGCCTTATGGGTTTCTTGAGCAGACTTTGGAGGTTCAGAACCCTCAGAAAAAGGGACAGTGGTATCCATAACGGCGTAAGGGCAAGTCTATAAGATCGAAAGCCAAACATGAGCCGAGTCTTTCGAGTCATTCAAAGCAGCAATTCGGAACACTTTCCGCATGTTGACGTACTGGACGTTCTAAGTTTAGCGTCATTTTCTTGCATTCCCGAAATTCCCTCATTCCTTGAGTCACTTTATGTAGTGCAGCAAAAGGAAGAAACAGTAACCCGTTGATCTTTGTACATTGTTGAAAATTTCTTACATCATAGAGACCACAATTGATTGGCGCCAATGACAATATCAGAAAGATATTATGAGAGAAGCTCAAGCCGTAGCTACTCGGACTGACCAGTCTAGTTTGCGCTTTACTCAATTAGATTGGTTAAGTCTAGAACTATAAAAGTTACAGTGTGGCCTCGCAACTCAGTATGTCCTAAATCTGATCCAGGTAATGACTCCACATTACGACCATTCCCCAATTGATCGAGAAGCTTCGGCGTAAGCAAACTTCCTGTACGTGATCCGCGCTTGTAGCTGTCTGTATATCATGCTGTCGTGAAAGTGTTTCCCACAATCTTGCTAAGAAGGTCAAGGAAGTATATCTGCTCGTCCCTTAGACGTTCCATGAGTTTGGCGGAAGCCAGGTGTATCAATTCCTGGGCCCTCCTCCTCTCACTGGCGGATCCACCTTGAAACTAGTGAATGAACAATGACCGACTCTACTCCCAACAGGTCCCGATCGACCTTTGTCCACAGCGCCCCACACAAGTGGCTTCATAGACGCATGTACATCCTCCTTCGGTCTATGGCAGGCTGCGCTGATCGCGGCGCTGCAACTTCCCACAAGTGGCATGCCGGCTTCATACTTTCGAAAACCATTAGCAATCCCGAAAAGTACGACGAATGCTCCGAGAACAATGACAAGAATTATTGCAATAGGGGAGTAACCACACGTTGACTTTGACAAGTCCTGAACCTCGGTATCAGTGGGATCGAGTACTATGATACGAACAAAGAAAAGGGACTGCGATACCAGCCAGTGGAGAACACCTGAGAGGATTAGCAGTGGGATGCCGTACGAATATGGTAGCTGTAACCGATAGGTAGCTCGCTGCCTTTCTTTCGGTGAGGAGACTCTAAGGGTCTTCCGCTTCTCGGCGTAGCCACTCCACTCCCTCGCTAGCAGCATGCAGATGAAAATACCATTATAGGTGAAGTAGAGGAAGGTGAGTACCACTTGAGGGGAATTTGATACTAGGATGGAAAGAATTACGCCCTTTGAAAATTGGTCTTTTAGATCAATTAAGGTCTCCGAGCTGACATTGCCAAAGCCGAGTGACCATAGGTGATAAATAGATTTGCTCGCGAGGCTACGATTACTCAGACCAAGCATAAGAAGTGCAAGGGTAACGGCGAGAGTCAAGAGACATCTAATAGATGATTAGCAATTACATACTTTTGGCAGTTGAATGTTTGATGATATTCAAATGGCAGCTTTTTGCCGCTATGCTGCAAGCAAGCATAGAAACCCTGAAAATTTTGCATGTTTGCTGCCCCGCTGATAGAGACAAGATGCTGGGTCATCACCAGACAAACCTCTGATCATAAGGATCTATTCCTGCCGGGGGCTTTCTCAAACGGGAATTGGAGGCAACTCACAAGATGTTACACGCAAGCCATCTCCTCTTGCTCGCGGCTCGAAACCAATAAAGTGGCCTTGGATGCCATTCAAGTGTATCCTTACCCCAAGAACGTTTCTGCGCAAATCGATTCTTAGTTGCGATGCACTTACCTCTAGTCATCAGGTCCCGTTCGTCCAGAAATGAAGCGACCGCATCTCCAAGGGTCACTCAAGGCTCCGGATTGCTCTTCCAGGTAAATAGACCCATACATATGGCCTTGGTAAAGTTGCAGATTACCAAAATGATCATGATTGCCACACTTAGTTGCAGCTTACAGTGCTCCTTAACTGGCCGGCTGAGACAGTACTCTATAGGGAAGCCATGGATCGACCAGTCCTGTGCATTCAATGGGAGAGTGAGGTTACAATCCCCGTCTATACCTGGGGCAAACTCAGCCCAGCAGGGGTCGAGGGTAGCCAAACTCGATGTCACTTCTCCGAGGTAGCGAAGAACAGATTTGTTGATATCTGATTCTCTTGAAGCAAACAAGATATCAGAATGGGCTGAGATGATTGACGATCCGTAAAGCCTTGATACATGCTTTGTTGTCGAGACTCTGTAAAGCAGATCGATCATTCTGATAACCCTGCAGGCGGTCATGGAATCTTCCACAGTTTGAACATCTCTCTGAAACATAAATACTGAATGGAGCACCATTTATATAGTCGCGTGATACCACCGCCGCATCGAATGACCGGACAGAGAGTGTGGAGAAGATCGCACTGTTATACAGAAAATGCAATGGAACTGAGGAAACAGCGAGTAGACACCAAAGGATAATCCTCAAACGGGAGACCCATCGTAGATTCCTAAAACTCGGGACTCCAATATCTAACCAGATATTTCGGCTATGAGCCTTGTTGACATCGCCGCGTGTCGGAGACGAAAGACATTGCATAGCGTAATTGCTAGCTCCCAAGAGCAATGTACTGAGTACATCGATGGCGAGGTGAAGCTAAGTAGTACGAGTTGATGTCTCCTTGCAGCTTCCATCTTGGAGAGTCACCAAGCCGTTTGGCGCGCCAAATTTCTGAACTGCCCATATCGTGAAAGTAAGGTTGATGATCATGACTTCTGTCGTTTTCAAGGCACAACAGAGTATGCCAAAATGATAACCATTAGTCGTCTGCCAGGCCGCCGTGAGCCGACAATGATAGAATGACGATAGTCGAAATCTAAGAGAGTGAATACGGCTTGGGGCCTTCGGAAGTGCTTTATTTATACGAAGAATACCAGTGTCATTGTCGGTCTCTGTTAGATTACCAGAATTCTGACGCCACTTTGATCTACAAAACCTGTTTCAGCCTCACAACATGAGCTAATCTCAAGGTTCCTATCACGCACTTGATTTTTACCAATTCCTCCGGGCTTGGATCTTGAGGTCTAGATCCAGGCCTATGGGTCCGAAGAGGGCGATGAGAAGCGAGCAAGGTAGACGATGCCATAAATGGAAATGAAGCTTTCCGAAGAACGGCCTCATCCGATACTGATTATATGAGGGGACCTAGGAGGAGAGCCAGAGTGAGAGCATTACAAAGGTCCCAAAGAATCCGCGACGACAAATTCGTGTGGACGTAACAATGGCCATCGATGAGAATGATTTCCATTCATCGATGGATCTTAAAAGGATTGTGTCCCTTGGACAAGCATGAATGTGGATGTTTTGCCGCAGGTTAGTGGATGTCGTGAGCACAGGCTGTTTCAAGTCGTGCTTGCATATGTGAAGTTCACATTAGTCCCTATATTATGGTCTCCACCCGATCGCACAGCTTGGGAAATACCAGTCTTCTAGAAAAGAATCCAAATTATTGTGCTTGGGGAAATGATCGTTTCTCCGTATGAATTGCATTGATCAACCCGCTTTGTATTCAAGATAAGGAGAATTTGTTGTTGAGCACGTAGACTGGGCGATCTCGTCGCCAATATCTCCAAGGCAAGAACGTATAGCACAAGCGCAGAAGCTGAAAGTGGATGCCCACGCCAAGGCATTTTCACAACCCCTTAATCTTGCGGTTGCAGATAAAGTTTCTCCATTGAAGTGAAAGTTCATGCCGCTGCTGTAATCAGGAGTGCATTGAAGAGGAGCTAGTAACATTCCTAGATCGAATGACAGCTTTGTAGACGATTCCGAATTCTCAAATCCTTTTTCGTCCCATTTCTTGATTGCTTGGATATAGTTACAAGCCAGTGACGACTCACAGGTGGGCTTTCTGAATTTCAGTACTATCAACTTTTCTTCCCTGATCGTCTTGTTCTTCGACCGAGAGATCCGAGAATTGCTTAGGCATAATCCTGCGCGGGCTTGTGCCCTCAATGACAGAGTATCCCGAGAAGTCATAAACATCACAATGCCGCCGCAGAAAATCCTCATCAAGATCTAGTAGGCCATTGACCGTTGACGTTGGCGCTCTGAGCATCGCCAGAATTGCATCAGAGAATATTGTTGGTTTCCTCAAATAATTTGCCTGCGAGGGATCCTCTGTTACGACTCGAGCGGTGGCTGCAGATTCGATAGCCGTAGCAGGCCAGATACTTGTGATAGCCATACCGCTTTTCCCTTCTCGTTCAAAGTCCATTGCCAGCCCTTTAGTGAGCACGCTCATGGCTACTTTTCCCATAGCGTACGCCGTCTTGCCTCTGAAAAATCTGCTATAAATCGGCGGAGACACAACGATGATTCTTCCGCTCCACCTATTGACCTTGAAATGAGGCAAACAAGCTTGTATTGTCCCATACAGGCCCTCTGGATTAATCTGTTGCATGAGCTGGAAGCGCTTCATGGGTGTCTTTTCGACAGACGACCACCAAATGGCTCCAGAATTGTAGATCATTACATCCAACCTGCCATACTGTTGCACAGTCTTCTCAACCATATGCTGTATGCTGTCGTAGCTTCTGGTATCAACGGCAATAGCAATTGCATTGCCTCCACCTTCGAGGATCTCTCGGGCAACGGTATTAATGGTCGAGGAGGGAGAATTAGGATTTGGAGGGAATGACTTGCAACTGGAGGCATCAGAGGTGCTTTTGGCAGATATGACTACTGTATCAGATTTTAGCCGTTGGTAGTGACATCAGGCAATAGAAACATACCCTTGTAGCTATTCTTCGCGAGATCGATTGCGATCTGGCGCCCGATGCCCCTTGAAGCTCCTACTACAAGAGCCACGGGCTGTGGAGAAGCCATGTTACCTCAGCTCCGACCTCAGTAGGGTGCGCGCAACATAGCAGACAATGCTTTCCCGAAAACGTTGTCTGGGGAGGTAAAGGTCTTGGGTTAGAGTAATGTGCAGAAGCTCCTCAGCATTTGCAGGTCATCTCGAAGGGGGTGAATCTGCCGCATACGTCCATGAGCAAAGGATGTGCCCATTTACTCTTCCTCGGTCCTTCGTATGTCGATTACTATTCACGGGTGTGGGAGTTGACGGAGGGTTGGTTTACGGGAGACTCCCTAAAGGCACTATCGACTAAGGATAATTTAGCTCGGGGGGTAGAGCTTAAGGATGAGGCCCTTCCTTAGGGAGTGACCTTTGGGGAGTTAACCCTCCCTTCATGGGTACCATTTAGGGGGTAGCCCTTCCTTCGGGTGGTGGCTCTTAGAGAGTAAGCCTTGGGAGGTGGCCTTTCCTTGGGGGAGTAGTCCTCAGGGGGGCTGGTTGCTAGATGGACAACAAATGCTCTACTACGTCCCTTCAGATCTTGAAGCGCACGATAATGTATGATTGCTGGGACCGATTTGCAGTCAAATCGAGATCCCCAGCAATCCATCAATAATTAAACCTTGACTACGCTACACTACTCTGTGCTTGCTTCAAAAGACGTTTGGATTTGATTTGATGACCTACATAAGCGTCTGGATTTCCCTATGATCATATTCCGCCTCGTTACTAAATGTCAATTGACAAGGGGCAGAGCTCAGCTCGTTCAATGCCAGAGCAGAGAAACAATCTACACGAAGGTACCCTTGTACTAACCCCTTTCGCCTTTATGGCTCCTGTCCAAGACTCACCGCATGCTGAAAGGGGTACCCTTTACTCTGCTAGCTCTTTCCTGGAGATCGCAGACCACACCTCGTTTCCCCCCTTCTGAATCTATCTTCGGCCTTATTCTCAGACTTTTGAGATCATTTTCTTTGTGTCCCCTCACACACTTCGAACACTTTATGTTGATCTTCAATTTGTGTCTGCGGCCTTGGTCTCAATGCCTACTGGTGTTTTGGTCTTAACGAGACTGTACCCGGAAAAGCGAATGTACAAGCAGAGATGTGCTGTAGAAGATAGCGAGTGTGATAATGCCTGCTATCCTACTCATCAAGGCAATCTATGCTTTCTATTTCAGTAATCTGTCGTACACCTTGGGGGCACACAACCCCTTTACCTTTGCGTCACTATTCCAAGCAACATTACGCGCCAAAGGACTAAATATCACGGAACAAAGGCCAGCGAGAAATGTCATAACGGAGAAACTAAGTAGCATTATGGGGGTTTGTAATGCGTAAACGTAAAAGCTGTTTAGTCCGTCTAGCGAACGCCCTCGGATCTTTTCTTGCACTGAGACTGCCAGGTCCAAGTCTTGCTTGTCGTCATTCTGGGACTTCTCAAACTTCTCCCTCGGCAGTACTAGATTTTGTTGTGATCCACTAATGACCGCAACCAACGAGAATAAAAGACTAGAGTACAACAGCGCCGATGCGGACCAGTGACTCCTTTCTATACTGTTCCACTGGAGACATGATGTCACCGATGTGAACAGAAAACCTCCCTTGGAACAAATTAGTAAATGGTTCCGCAAGCTGACGCAAGTGTGACTTGCAGCAAGTTGTATGTACTTGCTTTCGTTGCTTTTCACCTGCGACCACTCTCGAAAGAGGCTTCTCAGCTGATCGGGATCTTCTTCACGGGCGATTGCCATAAGCGGCTCTATTGTGGTGCGCTTGAGCATCTCATGATAGAAGAACGTCCAAAACAACGCCAGAAGCTTCTCAAGCGGTTCCACAATATACTTAGAGGCAAAGGCTGTCGCCCACATGTTTAAGGAGGACATCTTTACGATAACGATTCTCGATAGAAAACGGAGCCAATTGGAAGAGTTGATGCAGTGACCGAATATTCGCAATCTCCAGCGATATCAATTGCAACGACCTTTGAAGAAGCGCATTACTAGATGTACAACTCGCGCTCGCCATTAGCCTTAAGACCATCCGAGATCATCGTACTCATCCTTAAGCTTTAAGAAGAACGATTATTGGCAATCATGTACATAGTAGGAAAGGCATTTGCGTGAGGTCGCAGACCAGAGAAACATAGCTCATCAACTAAGGGAGTAGCAGGGGCAGGGGCCGTCTCAGCGGCCCGACTCGTAGTACTAAAGCCACGTCACTTAAATCAAGGGAACGGATAGGTGTACACCCCCTTTTGATGCATGTACACCCCCC
>JAABUP010000643.1_pt1 | contig 75266 bp, 48 predicted proteins | sample 5559201 | NCBI WGS metagenome assembly JAABUP01 (sample SAMN10711887, study PRJNA513373) | rock metagenome | isolation source: Antarctica rocks | place: Antarctica | reverse complement strand
TAAGAGAGATAAGATAATATTAAAAGTCTATTAATAACCTTATCTTAAAGCTACTATTTAATTATATTATAAGGGAGGTTATAATAGATATTATAAGAGTTAGTATAAACTTATATTAAATCTAAAGTTTAGCTTTAAAAGTATTATAAGATATTATAAAAGTATTTATAATATCTTTTCTCTTAAGTAAATATATTACTATTTTATATTACTATTTAATCCTTATAATAATTACTTACTAATATATCTTATAATATAGATTTAAATCTACTTTATATCTATACTAAATATATTACTATTATATAAAGGGATTTAAAGCTTATAAAGGAATTAATAGAGAGCTTTAGTATTATACTATTTAGTACTTAAGGGTAGTAATAGTTTTATAGTATTAAGAGTAAAGGATAGGTCTAAGATAGTATAATACTCCTAATATTACGGCGCTCCTAGTATTATAGCGCTCCTAGTATTACGGCGCTCCTAGTATTATAGCGCTCTTAGTATTATAATACTCTTAGTAAGATAAAGAATTATATTACCTTCTTATATTACCTTTATATATATATATATAGAAATTAAACCTACTTTTTAAATATACTACCTAATTATTAAATAACTTTAAAATAATAACTATTAATCTATTTATCTTAAGATATCTATTAATTCTAACTTAAAAGGATCTTTACCTCTATTAATATTTTAATTAGTATCTTCTTCCCTTTAAAGAATATCCTAGGGTTTAGTAAGAGCTTCTTTAAGGTCTAAACCTATAATATAATTATAATACTTTAAAAGTATTACTTATTTTATAAACTCTAGTTCTAATTATATATAATTCTATAAATATACTCTTTAAATAAGACTAAAAGCTCTCTTAATACCTATAAATAATATTAAATATAAAAGGATATCCTTAGCTATTTATATTAAATTTAAATAAGCTAAAATATTATCCTTCTAGTACTCCTATATAAGAACATCCTCTAATAGACTTTTAGAATAAAAGTATTAAATAGCTTTACTTTATAATAAAGACTTATAATTTAGATATTAAAGTAGACTTCTCCTTACTCTTATTAAAGGCTATTATTAGTATAAATTTAAATATATTACTATATTATATTACCTTATTAATATTTTATATATTTTATATATTAATCCTTCTAATAACTAGGAATATCTTATAATACTTATAAAAGTAATTAGTAAATTTATTCTTATACCTCTCTTTATAAGAGGTTAAAGTATTATTATTATTTAACTCCTCTTATTTATCCTAAGTTTTATATAGACTTAGTTTTATAAAAGGGTTTAAAATTTTAGTAAGGTTATATATTAATCTACCTTTACCTTTTATTCTAGAATAATACTTAGTAAGTTTTATTAAGGCTACTTTATAAGTATGAATAATACTTACTTTACTAATAATCCTACTATTATATATTATTATTTTAGTACTATTAAAATATTTAAAAAGAGTATTATATAATTAGAATCCTAGATATATACCTATATTTATTATCTAAAAAACTATTAAAGTAAGTTAATAAATAGGATTTAATATATTACTAAGTAGTAATATAATTAACTATTTATATTTACTAAGGCTAATTATACTAATTTTTAGATTAGTTATATTTTTATCTACCTAAGTATTAATAAAGTTATATAGCTAATATATATAATAAAGTATTAAGTATATAGAATTCTAATAAATATAAATATCTTATATAAGTTTTTAAGGTCTTCTACTAGAGTTTTCTTATAACTATAAAAAATAAAGCTTTTATTAAGGAGATAAGTTAATTACTATTATAAGAGTGCGGATCTATTTAAAATATTAATAAGTATATTACCTATTTATATTACCCTTATAATATTATACCTTCTTAATAATAGTTAATAGACTTATATTTACTTAGATATCTTTAACTTAAGTATCCTCTAATAATACTATAATATTATTTAAAGCTTTTAAGTCTAGGGCTTTAATAAAGTCTTATATTATAAGGTTAAAGATATAAGCTATATAGGGAATAGAGTTTTATAGTTTATCCTATTAAATATCTTACTAAGCTAGAGATTTCTCTAGTTTATCTTTTAAGGTTCTATTATTACTAGTATTATTAATAATAACCCTAAAAAGCTTATCTTTAATTCTATAAAGGGTTAATATCTTTATTATTTCTACTATAAGTAAATACCTAGAATACTAGATATTAAGTAGTATAAAAGTAATAAGATATTCCTAATATTAAAAATTAGTATTAACCTAATAGACTAGTACTCTAAGGTAGGTAACCTTTTAGAGACTAAACTAGGTATCTAATATAAGAGAAATATATTAAGGATATTCTAGATCTACTTTAATTTTTATATATATTCCTTTAAAATCTAAAAAGATTATACTCTATAGTTTAATATAATAGATTAGGGTTAAATCTAGATAAGCTATTAATAGTAATTATTAAAACTCTAGTTAGTTAATAGTCTATAAAGACTAGTTTAAGGTAAGAAAGTATTTATATAACTATTTATTCTACTTCTCTTAATAAAAGTTAGTAGAAAACCTAGTATTACTTTTCTTTTAAAGTTATCCCTAAATAATTAGTTTTATATTACTAATTTATATTACTATAAATAATATACCTAACTTAAAGAAAGTTCTATTTATAATAATAGGTTAAGCTACTTATAAAGAAAGTATTTATTTATTTTAAGATATTTCCTTATATTAGATATACTTAAATTACTCGTAGTTATTAAGTAGTCTAGAATTCTATTATACTTCTTATAAGTAATCTTTAATAATCCCTTAACTATTAAAGTAATTTAGATAAAGTTATCTTAAATATTAGCTTATTTACCTAATATAGTCTTCTTAATTTAGAGCGGATCCTTAATTTTAGTACTAGACTTTATTTTAATACTTTAACTAATAGTAGTTTACTACTATTATACTTTAAAATAGACTTTAATATATTAACTCTATTTAATAAACTTACTATTCTTAACTAGAATTAAGTCTAGGAAATCTTCCTTAATAGTTTTAATAGTATTTTAGAGAAGCGCTTTCTTTTCTTAAAAGGATTTATCTAATATACCTTATCTAACCTAACTTACAAATTAGCTAAGATAAAGACTACTAAATATAAAATTATTTATATTAAGATTATTAAATTCTAATTAAATAGCTTTATTATTAAGGCTTATAGAACTTAATACTCTTAAAGGACTTAAAGGGACTAATATATTCTAGGTACTAATAGTAAGAGAATTAAGAGTAATATAAAATAGTAATATAGACTATTATATTATATAAAATATTAAGTAATAAATATTAAGTATAAGATAAATTCTAATAATATTAAAGTATTTAAATTTATCTTATAAAGAAACTATATTAGTCCTTTACTAATTTATTAGTAGCTTAGCTTCTTAGTAATACCTTAGTAAGTTAAGTTAGTCTAATCTAACTTACTAAAGTATTAAGGGCTTTTTAGGTTAGTACTAGAAGTAGGTACTAAGTATTCGGGTTAGTACTAATCTATAGTACTAAAACCTAACTTAATAGTTAGTTTATAAATAAGATAATATAAAAAGGTAATATATATCTCTAAGAAAATAATAATTATAATATTAGTAATATTCTCTTTTTATAGTTATATTTACTATTATATATAGTATATATTACTATATTACTAAGTATTATAATTATTATTATTATCTAGCCTAACCTAGGTAATTATTTAAGGTAAAATAAAAAGGTAATATATATCTCTAGGAAATTAAGGAGGGGATTAAAATTCGAATTTTAAAAAAATCTTTTAAAATAAAGGTAATTCTAGATTTTTTTTTTAGTATCCCTTACTCTTTTATTAGGGGCTTAGTATCTTAGTAATACCTTAGTAAGTTAGTACCTAGAGCTAGTATTAAGTATCTAATTAGTACTAATTCTTAGTACTAAGTCCTAACTTAATAGTTAGTCTAGGTAGTAAGGTCTTAATAATATATAGTCTTAATTATAACTTATTTATACTTAATAAATAGTACTTTAAAGTTATAAGCTATCTTATATATATAATCTATAGTATTTTATCCTCTAACTTAAGCTAAATATTAAGTTGAATTTTACTTAGTACTAAGGTTTAATACTAATAAAATACTTAGGCTAGAGTATTAGTACTACCTTTAATACCTAGTACTAGCTTTTAGTATAATATTAATTCGCTAAGGCCTTAATACGGGCTTTAGTGGGGGTCTGGTATGTAAGCGCGGATTCTGGTGGGGAGCGTGATGGCGAGGGTTTCGCGAATGAATCCCGTTATTGCAAAAGGGGGGGAAACTCGTTGCATGGAAAATTAGGACTGGGTGCGTATATGATGATCATCGAGGAAATATGGAGATTATATATTGTACAGAGTGACCTACGTTCATCTAAGGAACAATACACTGCACCTATGTGACCCCGCTGGAATTCCTCAGATGCGCGCTCGCTCCTCGGAACAGGCTTTGATAGATGTATGCTTCGCTCAGGAGGAGCTCGACGTTCTTCTCGGTCCAATCCCGCGTCGGTAGCGCTTGCAGGAACATCATGACCTCCTAGTACGCACATTAGCTCACTATTGGACTTGTGGTGGTTTGTGTCGGTGTAAGTGGGGCTGTACCTGGAAATCCATCTTCACCAACTGCTCGGACCACTTCACTAAGAAAGCTGCACAGACGTATAGATGGAATTCCGAGAAGCCTTGCTCTTCGGCCATGTATGTATCCCACATTCGTATCGTATTCTTCACGGCGACTTCCCGCATGAGCAGGCAGTTCATCCATCGGAAGCTAAATTGCATGAACTCGACCCCCTCGTTCTCAAGATGCTTCGCCAGCCCGGCATCGATTCGTGTGGTCAGATCCCGCAGAGCAGCTACTTGTCGCACTATGCCCGGTTGGCCAGCTATGTAATTGTCCTGAATACCATCAAGTAGTTTCGTGAGACACCAGAATGAATCTGCTTCAACCGCATCCAAGACAGGTTTGGGTAGCTGACCGGGATCCATGCCGCTTTCCACATTATTGTCTGTGATGTAGCTGCCGAGGAAGACTTGCCAGAAGGGCGTGACGAGGTCGTTGATACCTTGGACGTAACCGCTTGCTGGATGCCGGATCGCCCATACGTATAGGATACGCTCGAGGGAGCGTTGGGTTGCTTCGTAGCTGTAGAGCTGGAGATGAGGACTCGTCCGAGGGACGTCGATAGATATTTGGTGCCAAAGAGCTTCATCGAGACCACGAATCCGCGCTTGTCGTGTAATCGAGCTTCCTGCGCCGCCTGTAATTGAGGTATTTCCACCTCGTTCTGGGAACGCTTGTCGAACGCCGTCAACGTAGGCTTTCCGCTTTCGCTCGAGAGTGGCAACTCGCCGCTCACTGCTTGTTGGAAGATAGCCGAGAAGGAGCTGCCATGACATTGCTCGCACTTCTTCTGGAATACCTGACCACGAGGAGTCACGGAGGTCCGATATTGGGATAGAACTCGCTTGGAGAATTCGCTTGAACTTGTTGATGCGGGATATTCGCGTCGAGTGGGCTTCCGCTTCTTTTGGGGCTGCGTTCTGCGGGACTGGTGGGTGGCTGATGAGGTGGAGGGAGTTCGCAGGGTCTGGAGTATCATTTAGTATTAGCCGATACACGTGTTTCGGCGTGTATACCTCGTAGGATGTCTTTGTACTGCGGTCTCAATATCTTTCCTTCACTCTTCTTCGCTATTGGGTAGTTCGGGGGCCCTCGCTCGTCGGCAATATCAGAGTCATTTGCCCTTGGACGACCATATAACCCTTTAGAGGATGAGCCATTGGCACTTCCAAGTATGCCACCACCAGGGTCATTGACTGTATTCACGGGTATCCTTCTCTTTGCTTCTCGTCTCGAATTCCCTATACTAGGCAGTCCAAACTCGTCTTCGTCCGCATTCTCATTCAGATAGTACTCTTCAGCGGCGTCCTCATTATCATTCTCGTCCTCGGGTTCAGTAGTCCAAGCGTTGATTGTATGCGAGATAGGATGCGAGTAGGAGGGTCGTTTGTTAGGTGACGAGAGGGCGGAGTTGGATCTTGGAGGAGGGGACTGGGTCGCATAGCGGGAGTTTGATCTGGAGGACAACAAGGGAGGAGTATGAGGGCGTGAGTTTGAGGGCGTTAAGGATCTTTCAGCATTTCATCAGTTGCGTCAACCATGAGAAGCGAATGACTAACAATGAATCGAAGTTGAGCACATCCGCGTGAGAATATGAGGCACCAAAAACAGCGTTGGGTTTGGTAGCTCTCAAGGAGCCGTCTCTTTCATTCACTGGCCGATTGCGCCAGAATGGCGAGGTAGTTCTGCTGCAGTTCGGTTAGCAAACGATTCGAAAGCGATTGATCTTGGTATACTTGCTCTGACCCATCTATTTGTTCGTTGGTCATATATTAGCGCTGTAATATTGGGACACTGGTCGGGTAACAGCATGCAATGCCCTTGCACAGCTCGAAAAGTAGAACACGAACCGACCTGAACCATTTCCTTTGATAAGTCGTTAGCCTAGTTTGTGCATCCGCTCTGGAGGATACTGACCTGACCAAGGATCTTTCTGGAGCTCATACTAGGTAGACCCACTAGGTATGCCCCTCTTCATATGAACAGCGACCTGAGGAAGAGCTGGTCGAATGGGTATATAAGGCTAATGGTGCATACCGCACTGGAGGCCGAAACCAGTGATCCCCAATGCGGCTAGCGGCTATATCCCTAGCTGTCGATCCTTTTTGAATGGCTGTTTGCAACGGTTGACCGATTCCTCACTGCATCATCTCAGCCTTCATTGACGAACATCTTCTTCTACTGGAGGCGTGCTGCCTGTAGAGGACTACCTCACGCTGCCCGGTAAACGTCACAGGATATCTCTGTTCGATCAAGCGCGCAAGACCGGGCTCACCACCTTCCACTCGCTTCTGGCAGCCCAGAGCGTGGTCTGGCTCCATCACTCCTCAACCTCTACAACACTACTGCGACGCATGCTGATCGGAAGGCATAAGACCTTCTGATAAAGCTGACTGCCTTTTCACCTTCGCACTACTCTTGCACTGATAGCCAGAATGACCGAACCAGAAGATCTCGAGGAGGATCTCTTCGCCGACCTGTACGTATCCTCTGAGATGTAGTAATGTTGTTGGCAAATACGGTCACTTGAATGATACTGACAGCGTCCGCCAGCTACGATGGAGACGACGCCCCTGCCAAAGAAGACACTGCAGCAGAGCCTGACTTTCCACCACCAATCGTCGAAGCCCCTGCACCAGTGGTGAATGGATTGGGGACGAACAATATCAACACCTTCGACGCCCCCCCAGAACCCCCAATAAAAGAAGAGCCTATGTACGGAAACGGTCATAATGATGATGCTGCCCAAGGGTGGAATGGCGATCAGGTCAATGGCGGCCATTCAGGGCAATACAATGATGCCCATATGGAGCACGAACTGCCACCTATTGGCATCAAAGAGGATGGGTGAGTCTTTGCGTGAAGCGTTTTTGATGCACATTTCTGTCCTAGTCTCCCTTGATCGGTTGGCGTTTACCTGTGATTGTGGAAATCCCCGGACCCTTACCTAAAAGTACGGCGGAATGATCGCGAAGGCTTCCATGCCGACTATTTCATGTGGTGAGTTGCAGTCTTTGGAAAGACTGATACAGAACACACCATTCCGGAGAAGCATCTTGTTATCCGCCAGGGTTGCGACGTTTCTAGCATTGGTCCACGGGACAGAGCAGTTGGAATCCTCAATTACGATATTCACATTGGGTCGAATAATTGAAGTTGAGAGCTGTGGAGGATAATGAGCTTGGGCTGTGTTCGGGATGCTGCTTGATCAGCTGCGATTCGTGAGGTTGTGGCCTAAAGTTGATGAAGCGGGCAATCAGATTGGCACCAGCTGGATCGTATACAACACTCGGCACTGGAATTACTCATGATCTCACGATAGTGCTACTCCTGCTACTACATAGCTTGTTGTCGATATCATCTTCATAGAGCAGGTTAGGCCGGTGTCATGCTACTGTCTAGCGGCCGAGCAACAGTACCTAGCATACGACTCTATAGCAAGAACAAGACGAATCACCCCCGAGTACTTGACATATGCTCGTACTGTCCGGTACATGGTTGTCCAGCTGCCCGGGTGTACGCATGGTGCCAAACACTGGGCTTCTGTTACGTGGGGACTGCGTCCTGTATTCCATGGCAAATTCGGTTAACCCCATTCTACGCACACAGCGGGACCATGGATTGGACTTCTGGCCGGACAACGACCTTAGCGTACTCATCGCCATCAAGTTCACCACGACCATGTGGCTCTGCCAGTCCACGACCCCCTGGCGCCTCCCAGAGATTATGGTTCAGTATGGATTGAAGCGGACCTGGATCACATTATCGGCGATGACCTTTTTGAGCATCGGCGACTAGCAAAGGAGTTCTCTTGATTACTTGACTATCGCTTTGATGCTGTCTCATGTTGACTTGAATTTTCTATTGTTGGCGTTGTCCTTCGCTAATACTATTTGCTTGGATCTAGAAAAATGTTCATTGGCGGATTGAATTGGGAAACCACCGATCGTATGTACCCCTCACTGAATACAATCATCACGACTTCACCTGTATCTGACTTACTGTCCTACACTAGAATCGCTCAAAGATTACTTTTCGACATTCGGCGAAGTCCAAGAATGCACAGTCATGCGAGATGGCGCCAGCGGGCGCTCCAGGGGCTTCGGCTTTCTTACCTTCAGAGACCCGAAGACCGTCAACGTAGTAATGGTGAAAGAACATTATCTTGATGGCAAAATCGTAAGACCCGATATTTCTACTTCTAAAAAAGCACCCTCAAGGCTCATGAGACCCCCTGGGAACCCCGCTGAGATTGTGGATGTATGCTCACCGTTACCCAAGATCGACCCCAAGCGGGCTATACCTCGAGACGAACAAGAGCGCACCAGCAAGATCTTCGTTGGTGGCGTTAGTCAGGAAGCCAATGAACAAATCTTCAAGAGCTACTTTGCTCAATTCGGGCGCGTCGTCGATGCCACGTTGATGATGGACAAAGATACCGGCCGACCTCGTGGCTTTGGCTTCGTGACATTTGATAGCGAAGCTGCCGTCGACGCTACGCTAGCAGGCGATCTTCAGATCCTCGGCAAGCCCATCGAAGTCAAGAAAGCCCAGCCCCGAGGAAACATGCGGGAAGAAGAGAACGAGTCTCTGGGACGCGGCGGTCCTGGAGGTGGACGAGGCGGCCGTCGTGGTGGCGGTAGAGATAACGACCGTGGCTACGATGGCAACAATCAGCAAAACCAAAATAATCAAAACCAACAAGGCGGTCAGGGCATGATGGGTGGCATGACACCACAAATGATGGCACAGTACTGGCAGAAGATGCAGCAATACTTCGCCACCATGCAGCAACAGATGGCATCGGCAGCCGTCATGCAGAACGGAGGCATGGGCGGTATGGCAGGCATGAACCCCCAGATGATGCAGCAAATGCAAGCAATGCAACAAATGAAGCAAATGCAAGCCATGCAACAACAACAGATGGCCCGACAGGGAAACCAGAGCCCGCTTCCCCAGAGCCCCGGCGCACAAGGAATGGCAGGCATGAACCCCGCAATGCTGCAGCAAATGCAGCAGATGCAACAGATGCAAGCAGCGGGCACCAACGGCTACGGCGGCGGAGGCGGTCCCATGGGCACCTCCCCCAACCCCGCCGCCATGGCCGCCGGCTTCCAAGGCGGACCCGGCGTGCCCCCACCTCGCCGCAGCACCCCCGGCTACACCGCCCAGGAACAGATGGCGTTCGAGCAGCAGAAATACGAGCAGCAGACCGCGCGACGCGCGGCGATGGAGGCGCAGCAGATGGGTGGGTATCAGCCGACGAGCTGGGAGGGCATGTACGATGACGTGCCGCAGCCTCCGGGGGGTGGCGGAGGACGTGGCGGGAGGGGCGGTGCGAGGGCTGGGGGTGGGAGTGGGGGGAGCCATACGCCGCAACCGCAGGCGGCGCCGCCTGCTAATGCGCCGACAGGGCCGAAGAATGCGGGGAAGCCGGGGGCGAATTATCGGGGTGGAGGGAGAGGGGGTGGGCATCGGGGGGGTTTCCATCCTTATGCTCGGTAGAGAGGGGTGAGGAGGGGAGGGGAGGGGAGGGAGAGGGTGAGAATATGACCTCGCCTGGGGTTTTTCTTTGCTGATAATGGTGGGGTGTCATATCATGATGCGATCGATGGTGGTATTTGGGGGAGGAGGATGGATGCAGTTCATTCTTGGCGTTGAAGGGAGATCACTGCCGTGGTTCGTGAGGTATGCATGCATGCACATACTCATTCACCCTCGAAACTCGTACTCTCAAACCTTAGGTCGCACGCATATATGTATTTTTATGTTAGATAGGAAGATATCTATTCACCGCTTGTTTTTTGAATGAGTGATTGATGATAAGTATAAGAAGGCTGTATGTATGTATGTGTAAGTAAGCTACCCAGGGTAAAGTAAGTAATAACTAAATATCCGAGACGATCCGGCCAGTCACTCGAGAGAAGTACTCTGTATACCGTTAGGATATTTGTTAAATAAGTAAGGGACGGCGTGGGTGGTTGGGGTGGGAGGATTGTAGTTTGTGGTTTGTGAGAGGATGGATATAGTATAGGGGGAAGGGGTGATGGGGCGATGGGATTGAGTTGGGGATCGGGGGGGTAAGGGGCGAAGGGGTGGAATTTTACGTAGTAGAGTAGTAGAGGATGGATGGATTATTGTTAGGGAGGCGGGGTAGGGGATTTCGGGTTTGCTTCTTTGTTTGTATTAAGGTGCTGGTATTTTTGTGGAGAGGGATGTTAGTACTATAGGGGGATGTTATTGTAGATCTTCTTCCGTCGTCAGAGATTTGGGGATTAGGGTGTTTGCATAGATGGAATATGTCGACGTTCGTGAGAGGAGGAGTGAGAGTGAGAAGGGAGAGGTGGTGGTGGTTGAGTGGGGGTTGAGTAGGGAAAGTTAGATATATAGACTATTTTAGGGATGGTAGATAGTGGGTTTACTGGTTTTAGAGACAAGGGTGTTTGTAGGTTGTTTTTGGGATGTGGGAGTGGGAGTGGGTATTGGAGTGTGGGTAGGGTTTAGGTTGGGGAGGTGATAGAGGAGGAGAGGTGCGTTTTTGGGGGCGGATGTGTGTGGTGGTGGGTGATATAGCTTTAGGGGTTAAGAGTAAGTAAGAGTAATGGGTTGGGTGTTGATATTGTAGTAGCCTTTGAGTCGGGACGTGAGGCTAGCGGTAGCTGTTTTCTCTTTGAGTTTTTTCTTATAGTAGGGGAATAATAGTGTAGAACACTGCGAATCTCGGGGTTTTTTGTAGGTACTAGCTATATATAGTGATACTTAGTAGGGTCGCTATTTATCTATTACTATCTTCGTTAGGGTGTGAGTTATATTCTTCAAAGGGTTTAGACTATCAGAGTGTAGGTGTTGGATCTTAGGATATTCGATGGTGAGGGCGATGAGGCTTGTGATTATTGATTCAGAGGATGATGGTATGTTAGAGTAATGAAGGTATGGTGTACATGACTTCACTTCGGTTGCTGTGCGGCATTGAACACCTGTTGAGCCCTGTGGTGTGGATCCATGGGATTCGTTGGCGTTGTTATCCCTTGACCCTATGAAGCACGTTAGGGACAGGAAAATGTAGGGTAAATGATCCGTGCACGACATGTTTAGGAGAAGATCAAGAACGTACCACATGAATGGGATTCCAACGGTTGCCCAGCCTGTGGCTGTAGATGTTCGACCTGCCAGAATGTATCCTGATTAGCTTCAACCACGTTTGGTCTCGAAAGATACTGTTTTTTACAGATTTCTCCACAATTCCGTACAATCAACAATTCCTTATCATCCGTATGTATAATACGCGTGAGGCAGAGATTATCCGCTCAAGATTCGGCCAAAAGTCGTCGCAACTCTCCATCATCTGGTGAGAGCAGATCCTCGGGCTCGTTCCCGTGAATATCTAGTAAATCCTTCCGAGCACCCCGTGCCAACAGCAACCTCGAAGCCCGCAGCCTATTTTTTTCTGCATCTGTGTGGCGGATCGCAGCTATCATATGCAGTGCGTTTCTTCCCTCAACATCGGTTACAATAGGGTCCGCGCCAGCAGCCAGCAAGAGGTTTAGACTTTTAATGCGCGAATTCAAGCCTGGCCATATATAATTTGAGCGGAGGCTTATCTGGGATGCAAACAGGAGCAAAGGCGTCGATCCGTCGTTGTTGATTCCATCAAGCTCGGAGCCAGCGTCAAGGAGGGCTTGCACGACGCCAGGGTCGCTGCGCCAGGCGGCACAGTGTACTCGTGAGGGTTAGCCGGTATAGACACTGTCTTGAAGGATGTAACTCACGGGGTGTATTTCCGCCTTTGAAAGGCCATGTGGGAGCAATCTGGTCTTTGGCAGCTGTATCGGCTCCTTCTTTGATTAATGTTGTCACAATCTCTGGGCAACGTCGTGTAGTTCCGAGACAAGCAAAATGAAGAGGCGTTCGGCGCCAGTAGTCCCTTTGATTGATGTCGAAGCGCTGGTTGAGAAGCCGAGTCACGATATTTAGGTGGCCATTGAGGGCAGCTTGATGGAGTGCACCGCTGTTCCCAGGGTCCATTGCGTTGTTGGTGTTGTTACGTAACGCGCGAACGATTTCCATCTTGCCGCTTCCAGCTGCTTTGTAGTATGCTGACATGTCTTCGTCTTTAGCGCCATACCCTACTAGGATATTGATCACGGTGGCCGTCTTTTGAAATTCAGCAGCAGCGCATAGCGAGCCCTCGAGACTTGCACCTCTATCGATCAGCATCTTGATCAACTCAACGTGGCCTACACGTATTGCTTGATGAAGCTGTGTATCCGTCAGTCAAATCTGACTTTGGATCATTTACAATGCTCACCACCCTGCCACCGCACTTGGGAGCGTCGGCGTCGATGGAGGACCCGCTATCAAGTAGGGCCTTGATTATTTGTATTTGAGAGTCGTATACAACCCGCTTGTTGAGTAAGACGCAGTGCAACGGTGTACTTCCCAGCAAGCCTCTGGTATTGACACTGGCTCCAGCAAGCAGAAGCAATTGCACGGCGCAAACTTCGCCACGGACTGCAGCATCGAACAGTGGTGTGCAATTACCATCTATTCTTCGACTGAGTGCATCGACCCGCGCGCCCCAAGCTAATAAGCAGTCAATCAACTCGACGTCCCCATTGCTCGCAGCTAAGTGAAGTATTGTATGACCTTCCGACTCGTCATAGCTAGGGTGTAAGGCATCGATGTCGATGGTAGAGTCTTGCACCAGTATAGACTTGAGCTTTTGTAGATCGGCGTTGGTGATAGCCGTCTTCAATGCGAGGTATTTCGGATCTTTGGCAGAGACGAACACGGTCTTTGGTGCCATTTTTTTCTATATCGGGCTTTACCGAAATTACTGATGTAATACCAAGTAATTGAGAGCTACAAGATTTGTTGCTTATTATAGCTGGAAACTGTAAGAATAAGCAAACATCGACGAAGATCTGATGAAGGGGGCTGTTGGTCAGGGTAAGATCAGAAGGAGATTGATACTCTTCATGTGTTATTTCACCACCCAGTCTCGGCGTTGGTGTCAGCGTGAGCGTTATCACTCAGACAATTCTATACAGCTTTCACCAGTCCTGTGATAGGATATGTGATATGCTGGCGTTGATGAAGTGTCAAGTAATGTATGTTGTTAGCATCAGCTTTAAGACATGGCAGCGCTAAGCTGCTTTGGGCAAGTGCGGAACTCGGCCGCCTGTCAGGCTATCACCGTATAGATCTTTGCTTCGATGGAAAATAATATGCAAGATATATAATCAGGTCACTGTATTAGTACCAGCGTCTTGATGCTCTTAATAGCAAGTATACATAGACTACGTGTATCTAGAACTTTGGATAGGAAAGATTACTATCCTCCTTCATCTTGAAGTCGAAAATACGAAAGGATACAACATACTGAAAGCATATAAGGACAAAGGTATCACAGACATTCCCGAACCATAAGCGTTATCTATATAATATCAGTTGAGACGACTGCAACGTGGCCTGTAGAGCTCCCAGCTCATTCCAAGTCGGATTGAGAGAATGACTCAAGCATAATCAATGCATCAGGAGCGAAGCTGGCATTCGAGGTTAGGGTCAAGTACCAAAATCTTCGCCGTTTGCATCCGGGTCCTGATTTTGAACAGGTTTCAATCTATATCAGTTCGATAATCTGATATAGTCCCACCGTAGGTATGTTGCCGCGGATTTTTCATAGCTCCGTCCTGCGAGAGCTAGGGTTTTAAATTCTTCTCCTTCTCCTCCTCCTCCTCCTCTTCTTCCCCTCCCAGAAGCAACCCGTATTTCATTCTACCAACGTAGCTACCCCCTTACCTCTCAAACTCCTCGCGATTAATAAGCCGAACGCCGCAGACTAGACACATCCCTCAATTCCTCTTCGCGTTCCTTATAGTCTTCTTGTGGACAATCTTGTACCGCATCTGGGTACGCCGCACCTAGGAGATGTCCCAAAGAAGTCGTCCTTCTACCGATCCTTTCGTTTCGGAGGTGCTCGGCCGATAGAGACAGAATAGCCTCTATATGTCGATCTAGATCTGAACCGTAGAATACATGTCTCTAGCAGCGACTCCACTCGCAGCTCAGGGACCTTAATACTCAAAGGGCTTTGATGTCGATAGTATGCTGTTATAGAACTGCACCTCCAATATCGTATTGGCACTGTGGGTTCCTGAAGAGTTGCCAATATTGCAGATCGCACCGATCGGCGAGGTTGTTGCAGAGGATACGCCCAGACTCGGTGTCGTCCGAGGTCCTTCGTTATGGTATCCACATAGCAGAAAGGGTGGGAGGCATTGCATAAGCTTTTGCAAGATGCAGCATTGATGATGAGCCGGCAGGTACCATTTTCGGAAAACGTCGGTTTAGAACTTTGGGACCGAGTGCGAGGGCGATCGGAGAAGTCATATTATATACCACTGCGCGAATTTCCCTCGTCTTAACCCGGCTTATTTCCAGGAAAATCTCAAACTTGGCTCATTTACTGTCGTTGCCATGCGAGAAAATATGAAATCCTTTGTCGTCGTCGTCACCGTTGCGCTGGTCGGACAACTAGCGGCTGCTTCTCCCTTCCACCCCTATCACATACAAGACCTTTACGAAGTCACTGTTGAACAGATCAAGTTTCGTCTCAAACCGACGCCGCAACAACAATCACTGCACACAAAGTTCGAAGAACCAGTCGTTCAACCCAATGCAGCCTGGGGCCTGGCACGAATTTCCCACCGTTCCGGCCTGGACTGGAGAACGTTCAACAAGTACGTACACGATCCACAGGCCGGGGCAGACGTCAACGTATACATCCTGGACAGCGGCATCGACATCGACCACCCCGACTTCGAGGGTCGAGCGATCTGGGGCAAGAACATCGTCGAGGACGGGAAAGACGAGGATGCCGATGGCCATGGCACGCATTACGCCGGTACCGTGGCCGGTAGGACATACGGCGTGAGCAAGAAGGCGAATGTTATCGCCGTCAAAACTTTCGCGACGGGACGTCCCAACGTGACATCTATAATCAAGGGTATCGAATGGACTAGCATAGATCACCAATTGAGACGTTGCAATGATGAAACTTTGAAAGGAGGCGTCATTATGCTGTCTGACGGAGGAATACCGCTTTCGGATGAGTTGGTCGCGGCCTTGGACGCTGCCTATGAAGCCGGAATGCACGTTGCCGTGTCCGCTGGCAACGGAACGGGCGATGCGTGCGCTTCCGCCGCTGGCAAAACGAAAGGTCTCGTGGTTAGCAGTACCACCAACATCGACAGGATCGAACCTTCTTCGAATACCGGCAGTTGCGTCGACCTGTTCGCACCGGGGGAGTATACACGATCGGATTCCAGACGCTCGAAGGAAACACCAGAAGTGATGGGTGGTACGGGCCCTGCAGCTGCCCATGCTGCGGGTCTTCTGGCGTATTTCATCTCCGCTGCCGACAAGGGTGCTTCTTCACCGGATGTTATCAAGAAGCAACTTCTGGACATAGCGTTGAAGGGTGGGGTAAAAGATGTACCGGAAGGGACCGTCAATGTAAGCCAAAACCTAGAACTTTGATTACTGTGAGACTAAAACTTTGTGCCTAGGTTTTTGCCTATAACGGCGCTTCTGGTCTGGAGTAAGGACCTGGTGAAGGGGATGATCTAGACAGTCGATAGTGATGAGTTTTCCACGAACCAATATGCGTATAGCATATTCTTTCCGTCCTTCGCTTGCCCCACCCTTTCCACAAGCCCAGATGGAATCTTGGTACTTCTAGTGTGCGACGATCCGGCATTTGAGCGGTGGATGCTTTCACAAGTATGACTGGTGGCGTGGGTGGGTAAAACAAGACCATGATAGCTGGCAGCTGGGTGTATATATTTATGTGCCTGCTTATGTAGACAATGGTACTCAGCAGCTTGGATTATGTGATTCCATCACGCCCGAACTCATGGTGTGATTCTGTAAGCGCACCTAATATATGAAGGAAACCCAAACCTGGAGACCCAGAAAGTAAGAGACGACATCCGAGTCAAGCACCCAGTCTAAGAGGAAACAGGCGCTCACGGTCAGCAAGGTGTTACCCGACACTCTCCGCTCCATTCAATGAGCAAAAGTCCCTGAGCTCATCGAAAACTAACCTACTAGAATGCGTAGGGAAGGGAGAAAGTCAACCAGCAGGTAGCAAACATCGGCTAATTAGAGAAGACATCTGGGCACGTCATCGTTGGCATCAAAGAATAGAACAGCAATGTAACAGTCTGGTATTGACCACTATGATGGAGCCCAAAATTACTAGCCGTCGAAACGACCTGACCAACCTGTTCGTGAAGAGTAGCTGTGGTATCACTGGACCTCTCGGGCAGTTCTAGACTTTTGCTCTATGAGTCTCAATCCGCTCGGCAACCCTTTTCTCGCCGCCTTTTAGTATTCAGCGTTCGCATTTTGAGCAGGCTTCTGAAGGTAATTCAATATCGAAAGGCCACATCTTCCTCAACTTCTCCTCGCTCATCGACTGATTGTCGATGAGGTTCTCGTCTCTCACAGCTTGACAAATTAAGTAGAATGCTTCCATGTGGGCTACCTTTGTCGCTTCCCACAAGTCTGATGGGACCCATCCATCAGATGTTACGTCCAATAGGCTTACCAGCTTTTGCTTCAAGTTTCGCGTTTCCATGAAATCGTCAAAATCCCTTCGATGGAGGACCATTTCATCTGATGTAGGGATTTGGTAAGGGCAAGAATTCGAAAGACCCAGCTCCTTCCACCGAGTCGAGGTTTCGATCAGCACCTGTCGGAAAGCCACCGCACCATCTTTCCAGGTTCTATGAGAATAACGGAAAGGTCGTAGTAGGTCATCATCAAGGGCCCTAGCAGCCCATAAACTCGGGACGAGGCCTTGCAGACAGGCATCGAAAGCCTCTTTGCAGAGCTGGGCGATAATTTCTGCTGGCTGGTCTTCCGATGGATGGTTCGGGCTAGCGGCTGCGAAGTCCGGTGTCTCGTCGGCGTATTCAAACGCTGGCTCGATACTAGATGATTGCCAGTCGATGAAATCGGTGATGATGGTAGGATCGTGGTCGGAAACAAATATATTCCTTTTGTGTAAATCGGCATGGCACAAGGTAGGAGCAGCAGCTTCTTGAATTCGAGGATCCTCCGACAGCTTATGAAGTACATCGCGACCGGCATTGAGCAGATGCATGTGCGTTGCAGCGGATCCATGAAGTTGTGGACATTCGGAGAAGGGCTTGTTGACGACCGGAAGTCTGGAAAGGCCTGTATCGATAAGGCCATCACAGTATGCCACAAGGTCGCACCCTACATAGACTTGTAAGCGGCTCGATCAATGGGGTTCAATGGACACGGAGCTCACACGGTCCCCTGTTAGGCTGTATCGCAGTGTAGTATCTCGCTTCACCAATATTGCACTCCCAGTACCTAGTACCGCAATGGGGTCCAATACAGAAACCTTGGGCTAATGGCACCTTGGAAGCGGATTCGATAGATCTGTTGTCGAAGTACAGGCTTCCGTACGCGGGAAACTTGATCGCTGCGATTTGCTGAACGTTCGTAGAGATTGCGTGGATACAGGAAATTCGCTGTTCTCCGGACATTGTGGGCCACCTCTGGTGCAACTGAACACCTATCGCGTGCTCCATGATGATATACTCACTGCCAATGGCATTGGAGGAATCATCGCTCCAGTCGAGGATCGTTGGTATCGGTACAGTGGTACTAGATTGGACTAGCACAGAAATGAGGTCCAGCTCCAATGTATTTCCCGTGAACATTATCCAGACTCACGATACTTGATTGTGGCCACTTCCGAATGAGTCGTCAATCTACATGGCCCTGCCACCCGAGTAGGTAGCCTCGCGACACTACGCTTCCCATTATCACAAGTGAAAATGAAAACGCGGTTGAAACCACCTTCTTTCTTCTCATAGCTCACAACAGAGGATGCGCCGGGGCACAGCTCGATGACCCTTTTGCGGAGAGCGTCAAAGTCGAATTTGATATAGCGCGCATCACGCTGTAGCTTGTCATGACGGAGCCACCGGCCGCTAGTGTAGCTGTGAGGGTCAAGAGCTGGATAGTACTTAGCTAGTATTTTGAGGTGACAGTGTAAGGAGAGAAGGAGCCTACGGTTTCCTGACGGTAGGTCGATTGTTGGCTGTGGAATGTGAGGTTGTGCTACATGGTTTATCGAGCGACGTGTTGTCGACCAACGTAAGAGCCATCTCGATTTCCTTGCATTGTAAGATCTGCCTAAAGAAGGGAGACACTGATTTGCTGCTCGGTACCAATGATCGAGCATATGTGGTGGAATATATCCTATACTGTTGGAACCCAGGGAAAACAACTCCTGAAACCGGCGTAGAAGGGTTCACCCCCTTCTGGTCTATACCTACTTCTGGTCCACGCCCTCGCTTTCCATAACGATAGACTTTATTAACTTCTTTTCGCTATAAATATAATAGGAAATCTTATACTAAATAATTCTTATAATAAACTTATATTTAAAATTAGCTTCCTTAATTAAGGATCTATAGATATAAATACTATTAGGCCTAAGAGTACCCTAGAGCTAGGGCTAGGAGTACGGAGTCTTAAAAGCTCCGGGCCGCTAGTCCCTTAGGGTTAGACTAGAAGTAGGTTTAGACTAGAAGGAGGTAAATCCTTCTAGAACTATACTAGCTATTTAAGGTTAGACTACTAAGAATAACTTAGCGGCTAGGGGTAGGATATTTATACTGTAATAATACTATAGTATTATAGTTTAGTCTTAGTTATATATTTCTAAATATATATCGCCTTAATATAATCCCTTAAAGGATATATATATTTAAGATAATAGTTTTAATAATAGATATATAATATATTCCTTATAATAATATTTAAACCTTAAATCTTAGCGCGGTATTTAAAATACCCTAATTAGCGGAGGTCTCCTAGAGTATATCTACCTTACCTACCTACCTACCCTACGTCGCGCACGCCCCTTATTACCTAGACCCTCTACCCCCCGTATAAAATTTAGCTAAATCACTTAAATCTAAGATTAGATTTCGCGGAATATTAAAGAGATATATAGCCTTATACTAATAAGTAGTAGGCTTAATAGGCTTAGTAGCTATTATAGTATAAAATTAAGTATATTAGCTAACTAGATATAAAGTATAATAAAGACTATAATTATAATAGTTAATATATAATACCTTTAAGATATTAAATACTTAAAGTTTATAACGTTAATTAGTTAAATTACTATACTAGAACCGTTAACTACTTACTACCGCCTATAGACCGTCCGAGTAACCCACTGCGCGCCGCTAAGGTAACATATCTCGTCTTAGCCTCGTCTAAGCCTCTGTAAAGAATGCAAGTGTGTAGGTTGTGAGCCAGTCAATGGGGACGGTTGCGTTGACAGGACGATATCTTCAGTCTCCTTCCTGCAGATCACTATAATATGCGCTCCTTGACTGGACGTCAGTGTAGGTCAATGAACAACCACTTTTTCATTCTACATCGAAAGAAACACAACGCCGGTAGCTGTAGATGTACACGATAGATCACAAAGCAGCCAAGCTGTACCTACCCCCATTGATCTCGTTGCGCCAATTGTATCATACTGAACCTACATGGCATATCACTCAGCCTCCACCAATTTCTCACAGCTCATCATGCTCCTCCCCCTCGTCACCACCATCTGGATCGGTAACGGCGGTCTTCACGGCCTCGGCCGCACCACTAGCCACGCTCTTTGCCGTCTCTTTGACCGCCTTGGTAGCAGCCTTGGTGGCCGCCTTGGCCGCCTCGCCCATACCCTCAGCCAACGGCACCTCATCCTCATTTGTAGCGTTCGTACCCTCATACGCATCCACTTTGTATTTGCCGTTCTCCTTGACGAATGCGGCCAGGTCTTCGATGGTGCGCGAGCCTGAGTAGGTGATGGGTTCTCCCTTGCTGCCGGCGGGGAAGAGCTTGATGGTGGGGAAGCCCTGAATTTCGTCTGGGACGTCGTTTGCTGTAGCATCTACCTTTGCGATGGTCACTTGCGAGGAAGCAGGGTACATGGCGGCGAGTTCTTCGTATTTGGGAGCCAGGCTAGGACGGAAGGTTAGCGGTGAAAGTGCAGAGAGGAATGCCAAAGGTGGCTTACGCTTTGCAGTGGCCGCACCATGGTGCGTAGAATTCGAGAAGGACGTCATTCTCGTTGTTGATGACTACATCTTTGTAGTTGTGAGCGACAACGACCTGGACATGTCCTTCTTGCTTTTCAGGGATAGGCTCGGATTTGATGCTGGGCTCCATCTTGCCATCAACGAAGTCTTGGACGAATGCGCCCACATTATCGTGAGAGAGTTCCTTGCCTTGGTCAAAGGGAAATTTCTGGTTCTTCACGGTCTCCTGAATTGCGAAAGCGGGCCACTTGTCCACTTCCAGATTCAGGTTACCAGCGTGAGCACCGAAACTTTTGGCGTCAATGGTCGCGAAGCTGAGGGCTCCCTTGTGCTTCTGTGCGAGAGGCTTGAGGGTCTCCGCCAATTCTGCGCGTTCCTCCGGGGTCTCGGCAAAGATGTAGGCGAGGGGAATACCAGCCTGCTGAGAATTAGTAGGGGGAACCGCAAGGATAGCTGGTGGTACATACGGCCATATAGCCAGCGTAGGTCTCTGGGCCGACCTCGCCGACCAAGGGGATGGCCGAGGTCTTGATAAACTTGGAGATAGTGTCCTTGTCGAACTTCCCCTCAAAGGTGTCCTTGCCGTTGTCGAAAGATTTATACAAAACCATTGCAGGTGCCTTGACACCTTCGGCCTTGGCCAGCTTGGCGTCATTTGTAGCGCCGAAAAGATAATCGTCTCTCAATGATTCTGCGATTTCGGTGAATGTGGTGTTGGACGTCTTGTCGTCAGCGTCGAAGTATGCAACCGCCACGACCTTGTCGGCGGTCTTGAACTCTTCTAACGAGTCGGATCCGAGGACTGATACTGCTGGGAGAGCTTGCTTGGTCATGTAGGAGATGATTCTGGATATAGTCATTATTCAACTGCGCCCTTGCGACAGTGAGGGTTCGGATCTTACGCTGGTGCTTTTCGTGCGCCTGAGTATGCCTGGACGTTGTCTGGGCCCCGGAAGACCTTGACAGTTGGGTATCCCTCGACTCCATAGTCCTTGCACAGGTCGACCTCCTCTGTGCAGTCTACCTTGACTAGTTGTATGTCCTTCTCTTTCAGTGTTGTGGCAGCTTCTTCATACTCCGGGGCAAGCGCCTTGCAGTGACCGCACCATGGGGCGAAAAACTCTGCTAGGACGAGATCGTGGCTCTTTACGAAGTCTGTGAAGGTGTCTTTCTTGAGGTCGTGGACGTCTGATGCGGATGCTACGGCTGCAGCGGCGAGCCCGAGGGCCACACTCCGGAAGTTTCTCATGGTTGTGTACAAGGAAGAAAGGGAGAGGGGCTTTTGTAAAGGAAGTAGTAGGAGGTTGGTATGGTGCAGAAGAGAGATTGTTTGTGTAAGTGTCTAGTTGTCTAGTTGTTACGCTGTCGTGTATTTGTAAGTTTTCACTTCGAATGGACAGCTTGCTTCTTCCTCTTCCAACCGAGCCGAGCCCCTGGACCCTGAGCTGATGACCACGTGACCTGGACTTAACACTCTAAACACCGGAGCAACTTCAGCCGAGCCAACTTCTCCGGTACAAAACAACGACACGCTGTGTACAGTCAATACTATTCTACCTTATATCATGCTTCTTCGCTATGATAGATTCCTATAACATATGTAGGAAAGCCCGCTGTAACTCATAAACCAGTATCTTCCACGTATGGCTCTCGACCTGCAGCCTGGATGAAGCCAGCAAACGGTAGGGGCGGAGGCAAGGCTGTGAAACACTAGGTACCTACCGCCACTAGTACCTACCAGTCGCTCCAAGGTCTCGAAGATTTATAGACATCCTCCCAATCATCTCCGCCATGAGGTACCCGCCTCCAACATCTGCAATGGCTCTGGGAGTCGGTGAAAGTACTGGGCCGGACTATCCCCGTGTGAAAAGCCCAACCAGAACGTCCTTTGTGATCCGCCATGGCATTCAAATCATCCTATTGGCTTGCCTTACTTTATGTCTCGCTGTCTCTTTCTTCATTTACATTGTCCTCATCACGTTTACCATCCTTCCACTCACCTTCATATCACGCAGATGGAGCAATCTTTACCACTGGTACACTGCACCAATAGAAGTGCAACGTCATATCTTTGATTATTATCGAGACAATTCGAAAAGACTCGCCTCGGAATGGGACATTGAGAAGGCCAGACCCATCCCTCTAGCCCGGCTGCCAAGGGGGTTTGATAGCCAGGAGCTTCTCACCTCGTCCCTGCCAGGACCAAGTGGAATCACACGACTGCCGATTGAGCTACGTCTGCAGATATACAGAGAAGTCATCTTGGGCAACAGCACTCATGTGCATATCACAGTCCATCGCGCCCGGAAACCGGGGAAAAGGCGACTCATGAGTAGGATGCATGGTCAATTCTGCATGTTCGACGTTAGACAAAACCCCGTGAATGATTGCAACTGTTTCATCATAAGCTCTTATGGGTACGGTCGTGCACTTCCCAGATGCCAGGCGCCATTTTCCGAACACGCAGGTCGAGGCATCCTCGCGCTTTCGAGGACTTGTAAGCAGATCTATGGTGAAACCATACCCCTACTCTACAGTCAGTCTTACTTTGTCCTATCATCTTCTCTCCTGCATCTATATCAGCTTACCGAATCCCTTCCCCTTCACAGACCTTCCAACATTCTTCTTCAACTCCCTCGACAAACCCCCCTTCTTCCTCCAAAGTTTACTGCCCAAGCGCCTGGCCCAGATAAGACGGGTCCAGATCTGCTACCATCAAAGCTGGATGTACAAAACCTGTTACCCTTTCAACCGGCACTCCTCCAAACTGCAGCGCCAGCACAACCTCCAACAGTGCAACTCCTGCAACCTTCACCTCTGGCTCGACACCATCCGACACACCATGACGGGCCTCGAAAGCGTTGAGGTGTTCGTCTACCTCGAACCGCGCATGAGAGTCCCGTCGACAGAGGAGGAATGGGTGTCTCGCATCTTCAGCCTACAACATGGCCCCAACGGCTTGCGGGACCTGAAAATTCAAGTGATTTACGATCGCTCAACTGGCATACCGCCGTTACCTGGTGCGGGGTGGATCTTCCCGGCAGCCCCTCTGACCGGTACGCCGCAGGCGCCCACAGATATGGAGCGCCTGGAACTACGACTACAAGAAATGGTCCGAAAGGGTGCCGAGTCCCACATTGGTAAAGGGGAGATTGCGGCAGACGCTGGCCCCAATTTAGCCATATCAGAAGACTTTTGAATGACGAATCATCAATAATACAACATGTTGGTACGAGTTTCACCGTTGGACAACAGACCATTGGATCCGCATAGCAACATATATACGCGCGCGCAGGACCGTCGAAAAATATGAGTATCACGAATAGTGATGGCCGCTCGAATAATTCCATTCAATGTAAGACCATCTTGATCCATCAACCATTCAGGTTAGCCATATCGGAAGAGGTTTGAGCAACTAATCATCAATGACGTTCATACGAATTACGCTGCTGGACAACGGGCCCATGGATCTACATAGCAAAATGAATACGCGCGCGCAACACCGTCGAAAACATTCGAGTAACATGATCGGTGCTGGCCGCTCAGACAACTCCATTCAGTGCGAGACCATCTTGATTCATAACATACCAACTTCTCAATCTAAGCTCTCTCGCCTCCACAACATCTCACGCCACCTCATCCCGCCTCACCTCAACCCCTCAAACCGTCTCCTGCGCCTCCATCCTCGCAGCCACACTCCCCTTCCTCCACCCCTCCCTCTCATCCCTCCTCCTCACCACCCGACTCTCCCCCCCAACCCTGCCCCACCCCCCACCACCAGGCGTACACACCACAATCCTCTCCCCAACCCCCATAGCAGCCGTATTCTTCCCCCCCAAATTGATCCATCTCTCCTCCCACCCCTTCCCATCATCCCCCCTCCTCACCCGCCTCACCCAATAATTAACCCCGCACGCCGCCTCCTCACCCCCCTCAAGCCCATACGGATGGAAAACCCTCCGTTCACTCAAGATGGAAACCTGCACCGGGATCCGAAACTCGATATCCCGCACCACCCCGTCCCCACCAAAATTCTGTCCCCCCCCCCACTCCCCCGCCGGAGCCCAAACTCCCTGAGAATAACAGGATACCGCCGCTCAAACACCTCCGCGTCCGTGATGCGCGTATTCGTCATATGCGTATGCACGCCACTCGTCCCGTCCCAATCCGGCCCCGCCCCAGACCCACCAGCGATAGTCTCATAATACCCAAACCCCTTCGTCACCACGGCCCCCTTGTCCCCATCTCCAGAAGTAGCAGCAGCCACATTCCCGCCAAAGCCGAAGGTGAGATTGTTGCAATCGCCTTGGGAGGCGGCGCAGGCGGAGAAGGCGCGCAGGATGACGTCCGTGACGCGTTGGGAGGTGAGCACGTTGCCGCCTACGACTGCGGCGCCGGAGGAGGGGGAGAGGAAGGTGTGAGGCGGTATGTGCACTGTGATGGGGGCGAGGCAGCCTTGGTTGAGGGGGATGGAGGTGGGGATGAGGCTGCGGAGGCAGTAGATGATGGCGGAGTAGGTGATGGCTTGTGGGGCGTTGGTGTTGCCGTACACCTCCGCTCCTGTGCCTGTGAAGTCGAAGGTTGCTTCGCCTTTTGCGGCGTCGATGGTTATGCGGAGCTGGATGGGGCTGCCGTCGTCCATGTAGTCTGTTGCTGTCAGATCCTTTCCTGAGAAGCGCGCGCTGATCTCTTTGAGTAGGTTGCGCACGCTCAGCTCGGCGTTGTCTTGGATTTTGCGCATGTAGAACTGTACGACGGCTTCGCCGTAGTCGGAGATGAGCGCGCTGATGAGGTTGATGCCTTTTTGGTTCGCGGCGATTTGCGCTTTCAGGTCGTTGAGGTTGTCGGCGAGACAGCGGGTGCCGCTGCACCCTGGGTATTGAGCCGGGTCGTCGTAGAGGAGTTTGGTGATGAGGGTCTCGTTGAAGTGGCCTTCCGAGACGAGCTTTTCGGACTTGATGGCCGCGCCCTCCTGGTACAGCTCGCGGGAATGGGGAGGCATCGAGCCGGGAAGGATGCCGCCGATGTCGGCGTGATGAGCGCGGGAGGCGACGTAGAAGATTATGTCGTCGCCGTTGAAGGCGGGGGTTATGACTGTTATGTCGGGAAGATGGGTCCCGCCGAATTCGGGGTGATTGGAGACGATGACATCGCCGGGCTTGAGCTTGCCCTTCCAGATCTTGGCTTGGGTGGTGACACAGGTGGACATGCTGCCGAGGTGGACGGGTAGATGAGGTGCTAGACACGATCAGCCCTCCATACCAACGCTTTGGAGCGATTGCCATCACCATTAGCTACCAGACCCCCAGTCGAGTCGAAAAGTGCGCACGAATAGTCCAGCCTCTCCTTGACATTTGTGCTGACACTGGTCTTCTGTAGCGCCCTACCCATTTGTTCTGCGATTGCCATGAAGCGATGAGCGAAGATACTCAACATAATCGGATCGACTTCCTCGGCGTTGACTCTCTGACCCTGGCCTTCTTCCTTGCCTATATTGATCACAACATGGGTCTCGATAACCAAGGCTGAGGCACCTGGCGTGACGACAATCGTCTGCGTTCCGTCTGCGAGGATTGCAGGTCCCTGCACTCGATCACCAACATCGAGACCTTCAAGCTTGTAGATGGGTGTCTTTTGACGTCCGCCTTCGAAGTAGACTTGCGAAACGCCATACTGCTTGCTTTCCCCAACGTCTTTGGGTTTGACTTCTTTGAGTTGCATATCGACTGTCTTATCGAGGCCTTCAAAGCTTTTGCCGATGCCTCTCGCCCGCACATCATCGACAATGATGTCGCGGTCAGGCAGCGTGAAGCCAAATTCATGTTCGTGTTGTTTGATGAATGCCTTGCCAAAAGCAAAATCATTGCCGTTGAATTCTTTCTGGGATTCTTCTTGACTTGGCTTTACGATCATCAGAGCGGATTCAGTTCCTCGGTATCGCATATTCAAGTATTCTTCGAAGACAATGCTATCGTCAGTGAAACCCTGATCCTTTAGTTTTCGGGTCGATTTTTCTTTCAATTGGTCCATAGTTTTCTTCAGTTCTTTTAACACCTCGCCCCCTCCAGTCCATATCTTGGATTCTGGTACTTGGCTTTCGTTTACCACATCTGCCAAAGCCATTCCATAGGCTGAGAGTACAGACGAGTACCGATGGAGAAGGATCTGTCGGATGCCAAGACTTTCTGCAATGGCGACTGCATGCTGACCACCAGCTCCTCCAAAGGTTGCCAGTCGATGTTGAGAGGTATCGTGGCCTTTTGCTTCGGTCAGAGACCTGATAGGTCGAGTCATTGTTTCGTTGGCAATCTTGATGAAACCATAGGCTACTTCATCTGGGCTCATCTCCTTGTCTTTATCGTGGGCTGCAATGTCTTTGTTGATTTCATTGGTCATCTCTTTGAATAGCTTTTCGCTGATTTCTCGGTCAAGGCCCTGATCTTCAGTCTTGCCAAAGATCTTGGGGAAAAAGTCTGGTAGAAGACGACCCAGGAACAGGTTTGCATCTGTCACGGTCAGTGGTCCGCCCTTGCGGTAACACGCAGGACCGGGGTGTGCTCCTGCCGACTCGGGGCCAACTACGAAAAGACCATTACGGAAGAAGAGACGCGATCCACCTCCCGCAGCAACGGTGTTGATATCGAGTTGGGGTGACTGGATAGTTACACCTGCAGTCGTGGTCTCAAAAACGTGTTCGTACCTTCCCGAGCCATACCGGCTCACATCTGTACTCGTACCGCCCATGTCGAATCCAATCACGGGAGTCTTCGTGTTTTCATCGTAAGAGGTGACTGCGTAGCCAACTACACCTCCTGCGGGTCCCGACAGAATTGCTCGTAAACCAGAGAAGAGATCGACATCAACCAAGCCGCCATCAGATTGCATGAACTCGCATCTCGCGCCTCTAGCCCCACCTTCTTTTTTGACGCTTTGTGTACCTAATCCACCCTTAAAACCGGCTTGGAAGCCTGCAATGTATTTTTTGATAGCAGGCGTTAGATATGCGTCTGCACACGCGGAAGTAGCGCGCGGAACAAGCTTAATCATGGGCATCAACTGGTGGCTCAAGCTGACATTTTCAAAGCCAACCTCCTCTGCGAGCCTACCAACGAGCGCTTCATGGTCCGGAAAGGTGTAACCATGGATTAAGCAGACGGCGATGCTTCGAAAGCCATCTCCATAGAGCCCCTGCAATTGTGATTTGACCATGTCTGTAGACGGTTTCTTCAGTATCCGGACAGACTCAGATGACAGCCCACGTACAAGATTTTCGTCTCCAGTCGTTTCATCGACCTTGGTGGTATGTCTTTCGGGGTCCTCAGCATAGTCCTCGAGTGTAACCCTCTCATCAATTTCTATGACTCTCTCGTACAGGGCTTCTGGTTTCCGGATGGCAAGGTCAAAGATCTTGGGTCTTGATTGATTGCCAATCTCGAGACAGTCTTTGAAACCCTTGGTAACAATCAAAGCTATCCGTTCGCCCTTTCTTTCTAAGAGTGCATTCGTAGCCACTGTGGTTCCCATACGAATGCTCTCAATTTTTGAGGTGTCTAGGGGCTCACCTCGAGGTACGTCCTTGCCCGTGAACTTGGAGAGCAGGCGACGGATACCCTCCAGTGGTGCATCGTCGTAGTTTGATGGATCCTCTGATAGCAGCTTGATAATTATATCATCTTCCATCTTTCCGCTACCTGGATTACCCACGCAGTCCGTGAAAGTACCTCCCCTCTAGGCTGTATCAGCAGTGTGGTGTCGAAGCTGACAGAGAGGCATCTCACATCAATGGCGATGCGGATGTCACGATCTCGCTGGAAACCCATCTTGAATGGTGCAGTGATATTATATCAAAGAGAAGGATAAATTACAGAGGAAAAGCAAGAGATTGGGTTGCAAATGATCAGAAGACAAGTCAGACTTGATTACTACGCTACGTGGGGAAGGGAGCTGATAGCTTAGACCGTCAAAAGCATTCTCGCTATTCTAAGAAGACCAGACAGAATACACGAAATGGGAACACTCTATACGAGATGCGATGTCACCTCGTCATCCTGTTGTTTCTTGTTTCATCAATATGTTATTAGGTCGGAGATGTATTGACGGTGACGCTAAGATAGAATACATATGTGCGGCAGCTTCAGCCGAATCTCGTCCGCTAAAACTTTCCTCAATCTGACACCTCAATCAACAAGAGCGACAGCAAATATCCTCGTCATGTATTGCAACCCATCCGCACGTTCATGGCAAAGCCAGTACAGCATTGACTCAGCGGTCCTTTCTTACCATGAGACCCTTCCCGATTATGGCTGGACGCCGCTCCGAACCTTGCCTCACTCCGTCAGCAAGAGGCTTGGAGTAGGAGCCGTTCTTCTCAAAGACGAATCGCGTCGATTCGGCCTGCCCGCGTACAAGATCCTTGGAGCATCATGGGCTTGCTATCGCGCTCTAACAAAGCACCTCTGTCTGCCCTCTGCGATACCAGTGTCGGCACTCAAGGCTGTTGCAGCAACGAGAAGCGTCAACATCTACACGGCTACAGATGGGAATTGGGGAAGAGCAGTGGCCCGTACGGCGGCAATGCTGGGAGTCGAAGCCCACATATATGTTCCTCGAGTAATGATGGACAATACGAAGCGAAAGATTCAGGATGAGAGGGCCGCCGTGCTGGTTGTGGACGGTGATTACGATCTGGCTGTCAAGGAAGCCGAACGAGCCTCAATAGAGATGGGTGGGCTCCTTATTGAAGACACGGCATGGCCAGGCTACGAAGAGATTCCCCAGGTGAGCCTCATTCATAAAAGCTGTGCCACAGCTGAGCATCTCAGTGGGTAGTCGATGGCTACTCTACTATGATGGTCGAGGTCGATAACCAAACTCAAGAACACGTGGGAAAGGGACCAGACCTGATTGTTGTCCCCATCGGAGTTGGCTCACTCGGGCAGGCTGTTGTGGCCCACTTTAAGGGCAGAACGCCTTCAGCAGCTGTGCTAGCTGTCGAGCCTGACACTGCTGCTTGTTTGAAGACAAGTTTGGAGAACGGGCGGATTACCTCCATATCGACTGGAAATACTACAATGTGTGGAATGAACTGTGGCACTGTATCCACTCTCGCTTGGCCAGTGCTTCACAATGGCGTGGATGCTAGCATCACCGTCACCGATGCTGACTCCAAGTCTGCGCAGGATATGCTTGAAGAGTTGCAGGTAAGCGTGGGTCCATGCGCTGCCGCTACTCTCGCTGCACTCATCAAGGTTTGTGGAGGAGGAGCAGAAGACGGCTTTCTCCATATCAGTACTGAGTCTGTTGTTGTCTTGCTTGGGACTGAAGGTCCTAGAGGAGAAGCCTCCGATATGTCTTAGGCACTTGTGGTTGATGACCTCGCTATATATCACAACAATACGCCTATTTGTCGTATTCAATATGGGATCATGCCCCTCGACTCTACCCATTCGAAGACTACTCGGTACCCGTTGAGGATTGATAGGGCCACCTTTACTGGCTATTCTCTTAGGGTCATCATAGCTACACAGCCTATACCTCTGTATCATTTTCCTCCTTCTCAAATTACGACCATCAACCATGTGCGGATGATATCTCTTAAAATTACGCTCACAAGACTAGCTTGTGCTGCCACCCATTGTCTGACTGCGAAATCATGTATATATCACTACAGTCGCGGCTATTCAAGATTACAAGCAATATTAGGTGGCCTGCGTACCTTTTTAATCTCAGGGTAGGAAGGCTGCATTGAACCATTGAGTTGAAAGACCTGTGTTGAGTTCGACCGACAGTTATAGAACCGCGTCGTCTCGCACGCGGCTGCAAAGACACGGCGCAGTTCGCTCGATCATACCAAGTACACTTTGGATGACGCCTTGCAGGGCTTGAGAGCCTGGTTATTTATTCCAAAGTCATTGGAGAGAAACCCATTTCCTTACATTTTACAGTCCATGACGCATGGAGTCTGGAGAGAAGGGGCCGATTCGTAGACTGTTGTCTTGACATAGCGCCTTACAATGGCCGGTTTTCCCATTGGGCAAGAACTTGTGAGTCTGTCGGCTACATTGATATTGCCTTATCAATCGAGCAGTTCTCTCCTCACTGTTCACTCTGTGGAACGTGTAGCGAGATGATCACTTCGCTATCCGGTTGGCCGCCCTATAGCTTGACTATGTGACGAGAGTACGATTGGGAAATCACCCAAGGCGCAAGGCAAGGTTCTTGAGCGCTATTCTTGGAGGCGTGTACAACGTAAAGGGTTGGCTCTGTACCCTGGATGTCGCATCTCTCTCAAGAGTTCGCATACGGTCCAAGGAATATTCTCAGTACAGATCATTTTTCATGCCTAACATTACGAACTACGCTGTTGTGGTGCGCCGACCCAATGGTGAGGTCGAGACACGTCACCCTGCCTTGCTGGCATTCTCCTACATTGCATCCAGCATAACAATCACACTGGGTATGCTTTCAACTCCCATGGCACAGCATGCCTTAACAGTTTTCGCGCTCGAATTGGACTCGTTTCTCCCTCAACACGCCTCGAGACACCTCGACAGAGCCCGTCCAAGGGAATTTGTGAGCCTCTTTTTAAGTAAACTCAATGCACGTTTTCCCGTGGTGGTCATAGACGAGCAACTCGCCGAGGGTGGCTCTCTAGGGTTCGTACAACGAAATGGCCCCGAGTTAGACTTCGATACTAGACACCAATATATCCATGTTAATGCTACCGTAAGTGGTTGAGGATGATTGATCTTGCCATACTTCTCTTCCTAGTCTCTATTAGCTAGCCGCGAGAGGCTCCCATTATCCAACGATGCCTTTTCAAGACTCCATGGGGCGCGACTGACATTAGCCAGAAATTTTCAAAGATGAGGACTGCGGCGATGCGTAGCATGGCGGACTTCCGGACATGGCAGTTCATCTTTGCTCACATTTTGTTCCATGAAATCGCCCATGTCTTTGTCACATTCCTCGGCAACACGAATCCTGGAACGCTGACTCCTCCGACCATCGGATGTGGGCTTCCTGGAGTATACTCCGATGGGATCATTCGTGGAGAAGCTGGTCGTTGGCTCGAATACGTGGTGTTCGGTGGTACAGTGGAACTCGTTTGGGACCCTGACCGACAAGACGATCAGGCGGTATGTATCTCTGTAAGACCATGGCAGCATCAGCTAAATTCACTGGATTTAGGCAGAGATACCTCGAATCCTCTCGCCCGGCAGAGATTGTGTGATCTCGAGAAGAATATCTCGTGCTGCGATCGACCGCACCCTGAATTATGGTAAATCCGAGCAAAGCTCTAAGAATTTGCAAGGCTGACAAAATTGCGTCTACCCATATAGACTTTCACTTCCCATACACCTATGAAGGCCCAGTGAGATATTCTACGCTTGGGCAATGGCAGCAAGGAAACGACAGTACTTTCTACCACCCGATCGTGCCGGTGGAATTTGCTCTCATGGCACAGGGTCAGTTGCAGGGCTATGACGTCCATGTTGGGGAGAGGGCGACCGTTCGCGACGTGCCACATGATGCTTCCGCGCGTGTTGAGCGAGCTTGATGAAGAGGAATCGTCTACTTAATATTCGTCAGCATCGAGTGGGTCAGACTAGACGACAGATGTAAGGCAATCGGAGTTGGAATACAAAGCGATTGCGTCGAGTTCTAGATGCAGAAACCTTGTACCAACAATGTCTGGCATTTGCGAGAAAGTGTTAGGCGCGGTCTTAAGTACTGTTCAGGCTTTCGAATCAGCACGCCATTTGAACGGTGATTAGATTCAATCCATTTTGGAGTCAGAGCGTTACGTCAGAAACGATTTGAATCTCCCATCTTTCAACCAATGTCCCTTGAAATCATCTCTATCATCATCGTCATGCAGCTGATATCTCCTGCATAAGATTCCTAAGCCCAATAACCGCCCTCATCATCGTCTTCGTCGTCATCATCATCAACCACACCTACCAAATGCATTCCCCCACTCTTCATCATCTTCGACCCTGAATCAATGGTGCCCTTTGCAGATCTGTCCAATAGTGACATAGGCCGGATCGAAGACTGGAAGAGTCTCTACAATCTATCAACGAGATCTTACACGCTCAATTTACCACGACTCGGATCCTCGGACTAGTACTTCTAGCATACCCGAATGACAGCCTGATACTAGACAATCATAGTACAAAATTCGAGATACATGAGGTGCTGCAGGGAGGCTGAACCCCTGTGATTATACACATCCTTCGGGACAGTTCTTTATGTAATTACCTATACTCAGGCCTGTGAACTGTACCAATCTATAATATCCGGACGGAATAGACCTTCGCCACAAGGCTATGTGCCAATGCGTGGGTGGCGAGTTGTGTACAGCATAGAGTCGTTTGATTATTCCATCTTATAGAGATAGAGCTTAGAATACTTATGTGAGGAGTAGGATAAGAGGTTGGAGTCATTACTGGGGATGGGAGTGTGATGGTATATTGTGATTGTTGCTTTGATGTTGTCGATGTTGGGGTTAGTCAAGTCCGTGGTGAAGTGATGAGGTATGGTTTGAAGTGGATAATGGGGTTATGGAGTGTGGGGAAGATGGGCGTTGAGGTGGTAGTAAAGAAGCGGGGGAGACAGGGGTAAATTTGATGAAATGCTTTCCAACCAGCTTGCGAGACTGGGTAGCAAATACTCAAGCCTGGGGATATATAGACATCTGGTGTGTCCATGTTCATGTCATTTGGTGATTACGGAGCAGGCTCATCTCCTTTAGATCTACTCGAACAATAATCTAATTTCCACGCTTTTTGTTGATCGGATTTCAAGGCATTGATACCGACGTCTCCTTGGAAACCGAGCTGCTTTTCGTATTAGGTCTGAGCCGAGTGGTCCCAGCGTTATCATTGCTCCGCAGTACCTTTCAACTTTAGCAAGTGGCGATGGATAGATGGGTGTCATAACATACCTGTACCATCGCCATGTATCGAGAGCTTGATCAAATGATGATCCCCAACGGACACTTCTCCGCCGAGGAAAGGCGGCTTACTCACACACGCTAGATTTATATCGATCGCCTGCTCCAAGATCGTTGCGAAGGTCGTGGTCTCCATCACATCGGATCTTGTCATGTCGATTGTGACATGGCATTTTCCATGGTCCCATGTCTTGGGTACTTCGAACCCAACGTCGGAGCTTCGACCGAATGTGAGGGGCGTGCGAAGTGCTTGCCTTGCGCTGATCTTGAGATCTGTAATCGCTGCACGACATTGTCTATAATCAAGCGTTACTCGCTGAGGCTGGCTGTGTGGGTCTTGGTGCCAGCAGAATGGACCGGCCGCAAGAGAGGAGTTTAGTAACGGCAGAATCAGTAGTGGGTTCACCATCTCGGACGATATGATGGAGACCGTTGCAATTGACGCGGAGCAGGTCTCCTAGATTGAGGAACGGTGGGATAGACCGCGCTCTTAATTGCGGCAGAGTCTTCGTGTGATAGGCGACGTCTCATTTAAAGTATATGCATGCGATAGATATCGCGACACACCAGCCGCGAGTGGAGATCGCCTGTCGGAACTTGCCATTCAGTGGGCAAGGTCACTGGGATCACGGATATCATGACTCATCGTACATCGTGGTCAAACCATAGGGTGGAAATGCTGCTGTAGGCGAAATTGCTCGTTGATCAATTCAGGGAAGCCTATAACAACCGTGTGTACAGCAACAGTCTCTTCGTATGAGTACTCGAGTATAGACTGAGCCCATGCTTCGAGATTCTTTCCCGGATCAATATTATCGCCCGTCAGACTGGAAAGAACTCGCTCTCGAAGACCTACGGCCCCTGTGGCTGATCGTAGCAACACTGGTCCCATCATTCCAGAAGACCTGAGCTTTTCCTCGGTGGTCCGGCCGAGAAAGGACCCATCGGCTTGCAGCGAAGCTTCCTTTTGCCGAAGCAGTCGAAGGTTGGTGTTGATCGCCTGAAATATAAGCATGTTCGGTATGGTGGTTGAAAGATAAGTCGAAACCACGCGTGGGAGAACTTAGCATCTTGGCGCCGAGCTTTTAGCGCTTGCATGACTTTTGCGACTCCTTGGCTCGTGCCGCAGCGAATGTGGGCTCGAGATTTGAGCAGCATTTCAATATGAGGCCACAAGGGAGTTGCCACATTGACAAGTATCCAAGCCTCATATCTTAATTACGCCGCAGCGTAGCTTCATTCTCTTCTTCGCAGGTGCATTCCCGCCAACGCATTGAATCTTTGCCGCGACCTCCCATGACAGCAGTAGACGGCTCCTTCAACGACAAAGCCATAAAAACCACACATCATCAGTTGCGTGTGAAATTTGCGATCCTATGTTGCATCAAAGTTCTGTATACCTAAGATCAAGGTACGATTTGGGCCCCAACACGCTCCAAAGCGGGTAACAGCTAGGCTTGACTACCCACAATCAGTCTTGCCAACGTATGGAAATTCTCGATCCAGAAGACAACGAGTGATTGGATAGGGAACTTTCACCGACCCCCTACTCATCGTTCATTTTCGCCAATCAAGGCGGCTGGTAGGTTGTGAAAGTCAGTCTCAGCTCAACCACGTTGATTCGATACTCACCAATATGGACACGTCAGTCTTCCACCATTGGTTATGCATTCCTTCGTCCATAAAGTAACGCAGCTCCCATGGAACGCCCCGAGGCAACCTGGACATCTTGTTACGCTGTAGCGGTCATCCTTTGTTGCCTCGAGACAAATCGGGCATTCTTTCTTGTTGTTAGGGACAGACTCACGGATTTGACTCGAGCTTTTCGGAGTGATCCGTGCCGCGGTTGTTGAGACTCGCGGTGATGGTGTGTTTTGATTGGAATCCATCGATGCTATTGACTCCCCACGGCGGCTTTGGTATTGAGGCGTAGGGCTTCTGGGGTCCGGGGTAGGGATGCGGAAATCATCAATACAACCAAATGTGAGTCCAGAAACTTTGAATCGAGAAGCCGCATCACCGGGAGTAGATCTTTCTTCTCAAGGCAAGGTTACCGGGTCCGTTGTCGCACTACGGTCCAATGATGGAGACGATTGTGGTCCCGACAAGCTGGCTCTTCCTAGCTTCGCTGTAATATCCTCCAACTCCCTGCTGGAGTCCTGCATCTCCTTCATTACCTTTGCTTTTCGAGAGCTCAATACTTGTATCTTCCACTGCCCTATCAACCGCGACGCTTGGTCTTCATGCCATTGTGGGCACAACAGATATGAAGCTAGGGTCTTCATGAATCTCAGCATCTCTCCTTCATTTGACATGGGGCAAACGGATATGTCGTTCAATAGCTTTTCGGCAGCCTCCTTTTTACATGCGGCAAGGCGAATCTCACATCTTCTGCCTTTTGTTACTGCGAATCCCGCACACATGGATGAGTGAGTGATCCTCAGAACTTCGCGTGGGGACCATTCCATAGTGCCTAAATGAGATATGTGTGTGTGTGTGTGCGAGTGAGTCAGTGAATGAGTGTAGCTATGTGAGTGTGTGCTTGTGTGCTTGTGTTTTGTCAAATATGGAGAAGATAGAATGCAAATGTGAAGAAGAGATGGACTTACTGCTGACGAGGTCAATGAATCCAAAGTTGTAAGAGGCTTTTGAGGCTTACAGTTTGTACGCCGAAGGTGAAAACTTACATCGGACTCGGCCTATCATTTACTGAAAAAATTGCGCCACGCTTTATTGGCATTGCAAAGGGAAACTCTTTTCTCCGGAACCTTCCACCTTTCGTTCGCAACGAGCAAGATGTTGGGAAAGTGAAAATGGCTTGCACATTGAGATCGGTTAGGACTTTGGTACTCCAGCCCGATCTCACCTTCTCTCCATCTCCGCCTCATCCCGACATTAAATGGGTATGCGTCAGGTTGTATTTTCCCGACGACTCTACTTTCTCACCTGACTTCATGACAATATTGTTAATGTTCGCCAAGCGGCAGCTCTGCATTGGGGAGGTTAATTTTTTTTAGTCATATATATATCGTATATGTATGCTTATCCCATCATATTACCACCATGTCGCGTCGCGCCAAAAAGACAAGGCATTATGTACTGTTACTGGTCCATTGCAGCTAAAATTCAGGCATGTGAAGCCATTAGTCAGAACAAAATCAATACGACTGAGAGAGGTTCCATACTTGATCGAAAGGATTAAGAGCTATAGTAGCTGGTAAGAAGAGCTCTTCATCGTGTTTCGCTTGCCTACAATGTTTTAGACCGTACTTCTCGCACACTGAGCTCTCCCTAGCTTCTGATCCGGAAATAGATATTCAATCTTTCGCATCCCAAATATTGCGGGACTAGCCTTTATATAACGTAGCGCTATGCTCATTCATCCGAGCCATCTTTCCATAGATGTCGTTCGATGACCGCCGCAGCTAATGGACCCGAGATCCTAGAGTGATGGCGTATCATCTCCTTTAGAAATGACTGCCAGTGATCCCACATGACGACGAACCGGAGGAAGCCTTCATGGCTCACATACCTAGAAGGGTCTTGAGCGTCCCGTTCCAAGAAGCGCCGAGCATTGCGCTGGAGCTGGTTCCATATTCTCCTCTCGAGGGCTTTACGCTTGTTGGACAGGTCACTATTGATGGAGTGAGCCAAGTCGGAAGGCTCGTCCGAGGACATTGGCGGAGGAACAATCTCTTCGTTTTCAACGCCTTGCGTCCACTTGGATACCTCCCGCAGGTAATACAGCTCCTGAGACGTCATTGCTTGAAGTCTGGACTCCCACTCCTTAGGATCAAGTTTCATCAGACCCCAGATTGAGTAGTAGGAACGAATGAACCGCGAACGTTCGGTGCGAGTCAGGGTCGGAGGATGTTCATACACACCCTTCCCGTAGAATGGCTCGGCTGGCAGATCATCCACTGTTACACTTGAATATCAAACCTGCTGCTTTGACAATCTCAACAACAGATCCACTTACTTCTCACCCGACTCACGACTTCTCGTTCAAATTGGAGGATGGCGTTCTCGACTATGTCCGCATTCCGAACCATGCAGACCACATCTCTGGCGGACATCGGAGAGTCCAAGCCCAGTCCCACTTGATCCACGAGGAAGCGACGCGCCGCACTCTCGCAGGGAATGCTTCGGGGTGCTATCGCATTATAGATTGATGTTACATTCTCCAACCAAACATGTCTCAGTCTATGGCATACTGTAGAGAGGGTAAAGACATCGGGAAAGGATGGAAGCTGGCAGAAGACGTTTGTGATGAGCTCTGGCGGCATCATCGACAGACAAGCATGACAATTGCCATTTTCCTGTACGGGTGTTGATGACATGAGGGCGGCGTTTGGTTTTTTTTGGCTAGAACTGTTGTGCGGCGTCAGCTCCATCGAAGAAGAGTTGGTGAATAGAGAACAGACGAGAGGGGGCTTAATGGTAAGCGCCATGCATTACGAAGTAGCATGAAACATGAAGCAGACAGAGTTTTATGCAGGAGGATGAAACTCTGGGGGCGGAGTAGGATTGCAGCGATCGATCGACGCCAGTTGAAGAGCGACGGACCTCACGATATGTGACCAACAAGTTGGAAAAGGACCACGCCTACAACATAGATTGCGAACGTACTGCACCTGCACGGCAGCGTACCAAAGGCTCCCTAATCTCCCGCGGCATCAGCCCCCTAGGCCCCGCATATCCGCCCCCGCATGTCCGCCCCCGCATGTTGGCCAGCGTGTCAGTCCCGAACACTATTCTATAAGGCCCGTAGCCCTGCTAAGCGTCGCCATTAATCGTGAAAAAAACATTCTTGGTAGCACGATGACTCCATGAGAGACCCTTCCCCATGTTGTAGAACTTATAGAGCTTAGTCCGGGAAGTACGTCTATTAGGCTTCAGTCGAGGCGTGCATCGAGGCTTCCAGCTCGACTCGGGTACGCAGGCATGCAGGTGTACTTATTTTGCACATCGGTGTAATGTCCTTGCAGATTTCTCAGAAGAATGTGGTGTTTTTGTGCTTTGCCGTATATTAAAGCTACCGGTATTTCATTGGGATCAATCCCGATCGTCACGATGCAGGAATCGACAAGGCCGCCCAAGCAGCGCTGTGGCTCAAGTGTTTCAACCTTGCCACAATAGAGAAGGAGACGTTGCTATGCCCCTCGCGAGATAATGTAACCACAATCAGAGCGAGACTGACTGACCATAGGAGCGAGATTGAGAGCTTTCAATGGACTTCCGCGTATTGTATATGCTGTTTCTTATCTCCCTTTCGCAATCTTTTTGAGGAACTTGTTTAGCATGGACAACGGTTGCCTTCATTCGCCTACCATGCCCGAACTCACGAACGGATTACCACTGATGGAGGCTTGTGAAGGATGCTGCCTGGAACGCTCTGATCAGAGGTGCCTACTTTCCAATACGGCTGTTTGACTTCGGAGGAGCAGTCAATCAGACCAGCACCAGTGCGAGTGAAATCACTTGGTAATCAAATCGAGAAATTGTAACATACAAAACGACACGACTACCTCAAAATGAAAGATTGAGAAGCTAAGCAGTAAGCGATGCGTAGAGCCTGGCGGTAAGAAGTCTATTATTTGACGGCTGTGTGGAACTAGACTAGGTACACCACCTCATTTCGATATTCAACTGGAAACAGTCATTCACCCTTTGCAGGAACATATCACAGTCGTTGCAGATCTTGTTGCTGCTCAGTATGACTGCTCTTTTCAATGAGATAGGGGGCTCCTTTCTACTCAGCTCCATCAGGTCTTGATGTATCTTCTCTCGCTTCAACAACATGCGTTCCTTCTTCTCTTGAGCTCTTATCGCAGCTACGCGAGCGTCCAACTCAAGGCTTGACAGTTCTTCACCGATCACATGAATGTCATTTTCCAGTCTTTTGACCTCTTGCTCATCGTATTCATCACCCAGCAATCGATCATCTGCGTCGGAGAGAAGACTGTCCAATTCTTCTTTCCTCTCCTCTAGATCGTACACCTTTACCCAGGCTACGGACGAGTACCTTTCCTCTACAAGAGATTTTCTTACTTTCAGGATTGAGTCATCTAAGTCCTGGTTAGGCTCTCTGTCCCGAGGCATGAATACGTGCTTGTCTATGAAGTAGGCAATTAACTTCTTCTCCGCATGGGATGCAAAATACTGCCCAGGTTTGCCCTGGTCCCAACCTGGGTCTGGCGCATCTTGGAATTTATAATGAATTGTGGATGCAATATAACAGACTTGCTCGATCCAGTGTGGCCTAGTCTTGTAATTCAGAGGTAGAGCATCTGCACCCCAACCACTGGTTGCCGATATCCGAGCGAATTGATCTCCCCTGTCGAGAACGGCGGCGGTTTTGCTTATACGGGGCACGGGATAGCTGCTTATAGGTCCACAAAGCGTTATGGCCATCTCAGCTTGGGATTTTCTGAAGCTATACTTGTTGAGTTCACTCTCCGACAAGGGTCCAGTGTATCCATGCTGCTTTTCGGCGTTCGAGTCACCAAGTAAGATGACTATGTGTCGCCTGTCGCTATCACGTGTGGGCACACTTTTCGCAGCCGCTAAGGAAGAACGGCTGTATCTCTCTTTTTCGTTCTTGCGAGCTGGCTGTGCTAGATCCATCGCACAACGACCCTCGTGATCTCGAAGGCGTTTATCGGCGTTAGCGTTGAGCAGCACTCTCACGCCTTCAACTCGGCCCCAGAGCGCCGCCGCCATGAGCGCACTTCGTCCGTGATTGTTGATAGCGTTCGCATCTGCACCGTGTTGTAAAAGGAGTGACACCATATCATGGCTCCTTTCTGCCGCAGCCATGATTAGAGTAGTGTCTCCAGTCTCGTTTTTCCCGTGCAGAAAGAGTCTCGTTTCGGCCGAAGTATTAAGATATTGGCTCATTTCATGCAAGTCACCAAGTATGCAATCCGACAAAGCTGATAGAATCTTCTTTTGCTCAAAGGTGTCACCGTTTGGAAGAGTGAGACTTGTTGACTCTCTTGAATCATTGTAGAAATCCATAGTTGGCCCCGACCTTGTGTCTTTAGCTGAGAGGTTCATTGTGGAGCGGAAAAGATCGGCCAGTTCATGTTGGAAATCAGGCCGGGTCAACCTCGGTAGTTACTAACTAGGACTAGTCAGGGGGCCTTGGCAGACTAGTAGAGATTTCTCGTAATAGTTATTCTATTCTATATAGCCATATCTATCTATTAGTTATTATAATACTATTATACTATACTTAAATTACGTATAGATAACTTATTAATATTATACTATTTAATAGGTTATAAGCCCGGGTTCTATATAATCTAGGAACTATATAAATTATATAATAAGCTTTTTACTAAGACTTAGTATTACTCTAGAAGAAATATTCCTAGAACTATTTATAATAGGTACTATTATATCTAACTATTATAAAATTTAGAAGTTAAAAGGTACTAAGAATTATAAATTATAGAAAATTATTATACGCGTATTACTTATAGTTAATAGCGTATTTAAAGTTATTAGACTAAAATATAAACCGCTAACTAACCCTAATTTACCTACTACTAGAGGAGTAAAACTACCTATTAAGGAGGTAGATAAGGATAAAGAGGAAAAGTATATTAATTTAAAGGAGCGAGTACTCGCCGCTATTTATCTTATTATATCGCTGTTAGCTTATAGTATAATTAAAACTCTAATAATAGTAAAAGAAATATAGGCTAAATTAAAGTTATTATATAAGACGGATTCCTACGCTACTAAGAAAGTAATATACTTCGCCTTATATAAGCTTCGCTTAGATTAATTTAAAGACCTTTACGCCTACCTCGCTAAATTTAAGGAGTATATAAATAAGCTTTTATAAATAAATAGTCCGCTAGAAATAGATTTCTAGATAGCGGTCTTTAAGAGGGGCCTACTAGAAGAGATAAAGGAAGTAGTTTATACCCTTACTAAGATCGCTTAATCTAGGGGTAAGTTATAAGATTTTAAGTATATTACTATATCGTTAGTTAATAGGTTTATACCGTTAAAGACTAAAGAATCTAAGGTATACGCTAGTAATTTTAGTAAATAGCTAAAATAAGGCTAATATTAAAATAAGCCTAGTAATAAGAGCTAGAATAATAATAATAATAAATATATATTTTATAGCTACTAATATAATATAAAAGACTACTAGTATATAAATTTAAAGCTAGGACTAGAAGGATTTATTCCTAAAATAAAGAAAGATTTAGAAGTATAGAATAAATAATACTATTAAAATAGAGGTCCTAGTCGCTAATAAAGTAGATAAAACCTAGATAAATAAAAATAAGATAAATCTTATACCGCTCGCTTCGGGTATAGCTTATAATAAAATAATAAGTCTTATAAGATTATAGTTAACTTAGGGGACTAAGAGTATATCTTCTAGGACTAATCTAAGTTTATTAACTATTTACTAGTTTAGAATTATACTATATTAGGACTAACTAGGGGTAAACTAGTAACTATTAAAGGGATTAGAATAGTACTAATCCCGGTAATTATTAATAATAAGATCAGCGAATTCTTACTAACCGATATTCGCTATATACTAAATATCGAATATAACCTCCTATCTATTACGTAGCTAGACCTATAAGGCTATACGTATACTAGTAGCGGAGGGAAGAATATATTCTATAATAAATAAGGCGAGGAGGTACTATAAGCCTTTTTATATAACCGTATATACTAGTTAGACACTATGTGGATTAACTAGATAAGGGTATTCCGCCTTAAATTAATAGTCCCGGCTAAGAACGATATATCTTAGACTTAATAGTATAAAAGATATAGATATATTAGTATAGAGGCTATAAAGGCTATAGTATATACTACTAATATCGATTATAAGGCCGCTGATCGCTTATAATAGTATAAGAAATACGAACTATATAAGAGTTACGTATTAGGGAAAATTACCTGAATACCCTTATAGTTACTAATAACTAGAGTTACTATCCCTAGCTAATACTAGTATATCGACCTAGCGTTAGTAAGCTATATAACTACCCTTAAGGGGTATACTAATATAATAGTATTTATATACGAAGTAATAGGGTTTACCTAAATAGATTATATAACTAGTTAGGTAGAGCTACTATAAAAACTCGAGTTCCGAATAAAATATTAGAAAAACTAGGGGTATAAAACAGCCTTTATTTAAAGTAATAATAAACTAGTCTAGGGCCGTAAATATTAATAAGTCTTCTAGGAATATAGGATATTTATTACCCCGTTAGTACTATATAACCCTTATTAATATAGGATCGCTAAACGGAAGAACCGGATACTATTTAGTAAAGTTAGAATGGTTCTTATTAACGCCGGACTACTATAAGAGTTCTAGGGTAAGGCTATCTACTATATAAATTATATTAAGAACCTTATACCTAGTAAGGATAGAAAGTCCCCCTTTAAGAAATAGTATAGCTATAAACCTTAATTAATATACTTAAAGCTATTTAGATATTAGTACTACTCGTTCGATATATCGCCGAATAAGAAGAAATTAAATAATAAGGCTATTAAATACCGCTTCCTTAGCTATAATAGTAAGAGTATCTACCGCGTATAGGATATTAAGGGATAGTATATTACTTAATTAATATATATAGTATTTAACGAGAGGGCCGATATATTATTAATAGATAATAATAATAAGCTCCTAATAGAAGGAGACTTAAATGACGATAATATAGTAGACCTCCTAAGCTAGCTCTAAACTAAATAATTAGATAACTGTAATTAGGTCTTAGAGGGAGTAAATACCCCTAATTAATAGGGTGTTAAGGGAGTATTAGATAATACTAAAAATACTAATAATACTAGTAATAGATTAGTAATAACTTTTCTGTCTAACTAATTAATATTAGGCCTAACTAATAATATAAGTAGGCCGACTAGTCTAAATAGATATAATTAGGATAATCCACCTAAATTAAATTAGAATAAGTCGAATAATTAGACTACTAAAAATAACTAAGCGGAGTTGAAATTACTAACTAATTAATATTAGAATAGTTAGGATAGTTTAATACGCTAAATTACTACTATAATACTATTAGCTATTATTAATAAATAATCGACTTAAAATAATAAATCTTAGAGAATTATTCTTAATATATTACGTTATTCCATTTATAATAAACCCCGGATCGACTATAACTAGATAAATAAGAGGGGTATAAAATCTTTTAATAACCCTAATAGGTTTAGAGCTATACTTACCTATATTATCGCTAGTACTAAGGAGCGTCCCTACCTAACGTTAATAGACGTGGCTCTTAGTAGACCTAATAAAGATAAATAGCTCGCTACTACTAAAGAAGAATTAGCTAATTACGATAAGTAGATAATATAGTAAGAACTATATTAACTACCTCGTAAAGTATATATCTTACTAGGTAGGTAGGTCTTATCCTATAAATATAGACTAATAAGTGAAATTAGCTAATATAAAGTATAGTAGGTAGTTAAAGGCTTCTACTAAATTAAGGGGATTAATTTTAGTAAGATATTCTTATTAACCCTAAAGGTATTATTATAATAACTCCTCCTAGCCCTAATAGCTAAATATAGGCTAGTCGTTAAGTATTTAGATATTATCGCGGCCTTCTTAGAATTACTCGTTTAAGAAGAAATCTAGGTAGAGTAACCTTACCGCTTTACTAACGGTAAATAAGGACACGCTTATAGACTAAATAAAGCTTTATATAGCCTTAAATAAGCTTTTTATAAATAGTATAAAACCCTTTATAAGGTACTTAAGTCTCTAGGTTTTAAGCGCCTTAAGTATAATTATTACGTGTTTATTAATACTATTATAAAAGTTATTATTATAGTATACGTCGATAACTTATTATTTATAGCACGTAATCGGGACTTAATTACCTAAATAAAGAAGGAACTTAATAAGAGGTTTAACTTTAAATATATAGGAGACCTAAAATACTACTTAGGAATAAATATTATTAGAAATCTAGATAACTATTCTATTTAGGTTAACTAAATAAAATATATTAACTAATTATTAAAATAACTAGGTATAGAAAAATATTCGCTAGCTAAGTCGCTTATAGAATAGGCTAATATCGCTGTCGCTCCTAATAGATATATAGCCTCCTTATCTAAAAGGAAGGCTTATTAGTCCCTTATAGGAGTACTTAATTAGCTAAGTATTATAACTAGGCTAGATATTATATACGCTATTAGTAACCTAAGTCGTTTACTTAATAACCCTACTCTGTAATATATAAATATAGTAAAAAGGGTACTATATTATCTATTAGGAATAGTCGACGACGGCCTTATCTATTAACTAGGTAATAATAATAGCCTAGAAGGTTTTACTAACGCGTTATACTATAATAACTATAAGACGTCTTATTCTATTAAGGCGTACGTCTATAAACTATTTAATAGCCCTATCGCCTAGTAATCTAAATTATAAAAGCTAGTAGCGATATCTATATATAAGTCTAAATATATTACTATAGTAGAGGTATATAAAGAAGCTCTATATCTAGGCCTTATACTTAAAGAGCTAGGGTATAATAAGGGAGTAGTATTAGTACTCCTAAGTATTAATAACTAGGTAGCTATAAAATTAGCTACTAACCTAATTAATTATACTACTATAAAATATATTTAAATAAGATATTATTTAGTACGTTAACTTATTTCTAAAACTAAAGAAATCTATCTCTAATAGGTTAATACTAAAGGTTAATATACTAATCTACTAATAAAACCTATTAGCCCTATTAACTTCGGCCTAGCTAGATAATAATTAGGACTAGCTTTAAGTAAAGTATAAGGGTATTTAGATATAGTAGTTAGCGATAGATAGACTACCTCGTTACTACTAATCTAAGAGGGAGTATTAGAAATTAGGCTGGATTAACCTTAGTAGTTACTAACTAGAATTAGTTAGGAGGCCTTAGTAGACTAGTAGAGATTTCTTATAATAGTTATTCTATTCTATATAGCTATATCTATCTATTAGTTATTATAATACTATTATACTACACCTAAATTACGTGTAGATAACTTATTAATATTATACTATTTAATAGTTTACTCTTATCATCTTCTCCTATCTACAAGGTAGTATTTATAAAACAAACCCTTCCCTTATTAACCTTATAACTAACAAGTTTACTACTTTCATCGATAGGAAAGATGAACTCGTATTAGCCGCCTGGGTAATAGTATAAAGGACGTTCTACCCGGAGACCTAACGCCGTGCTAATGTATCTCCTCGTAGTACGGACATTTGACGTGAACGCTTTATAAAGTCCATCGAAGTACATTAGTTTTCAGATATAGGAGTAGGGTAGTAGACATGTTACGCTTATAAAGGAAGGGACTTAAGAGTAGAGAAAGTAGTATAATACTATCTTGTAGACGTTTTAGCCCTAAGTAATTAGCTCGTATAACGGGGTAGATATAGAGCGCTAGATATACTATTACAGATGTAATTTAATAACTAGCTCCTAACTATATAATTAAATTAGGTTATTACTATACTATATATATACTTAATTTATACTAACTAATATAGATACTAACTCTTATATTAAATAAAAGATATATATATATTATTAGCTAAAGTCTTAATCTTATATTAAAAGGGTTTAAAATTATATCTTCTTAATATAAAGAAGATATAAAGAATAAATAGAAAAAGAAGGTATTAAATAAATTAAGTAATAAGTAAATATTATAATTAAAGCTTAGTACTTATAATTATATAAAGTATCTACTTTTATATAAAGTAGAGTAAAATAAAGGTAGAATTATAATACTTATATCTACTTTACTTAAATAGTAAGATAGAGCTAGTACTTATAAGTATTAATAGATATTCTTAGAAGTAATTTAATCTTTCTTAATATATAAGTTTTTAGAAGTAAATATATTTTATTTATTTATTTAATATCTTAAAAGTATAATATATATAAATATATTATATATAGAGTTTTATATATATATATAAGAGATAGCTTAGTAATTTATATAATCTCTAATAAATCTTAATTAGAATTAGAGTAAAGATTAAGATATCTTAAAGAGATAATATTCGGGGTAACTAAGATTACTAAAAGGAAGGTTCTTCCTATTACCTAGCAGCGGATATATGTAACTAGGCGTAGCGGATATAAGTAGAAGAAAATTTGGAATTATTGGAAGCAACTGGCTGGTACATAATCATGTACGGTATAGCGAATCACAGGTAAGCATTAGGTATAGATTTACTTCCCAAGTTATAACGCTCAGTGGTCTGCAGCGAGCTGAAGTAGGAGGCAAAGTCACCTTATCCCATTCATCTATTCGCGTCAGACTCTTAGTCTTATCATCTCCATCTACACGATCACCAAGGCTGCACCACCCCTCCAGCCATAACAACCTTCCCCACATCCCCCCTCAACCACCGTTTTAATGAACTCCCCGGCATCGGCCGGATCTTTCGCCCCCATCTTCGCATTGAACTCCTTCCCAGCCCCCAACCCCGTAGCCAAGAAGCCCGGGCTGACGGCCCACACCTTGACGCCATCCTCATGCAGCGTGCGATGCCACTCGCGCATCATCATATTCATGCCGGTCTTGCTGCTGCGGTAGGCCGGGACGCTGAACCCGGTTTTGGGCCAGCCTCTCGGTGGGTACTTGTTGACGGGCAAAGCCATATTTTCGGTGCCGGCGAGGGTGGAGGTTCCGGAGGTGATGAAGAGGAGGCGGGGGTTGGGAGATTTGAGGAGCAGAGGCATGAATGTTGAGGTCAGGATGTGCGTGCCGGTGGTGTTGACGTTCCAGCTTGCGTTCCACATTTCGCGCTGGCTTAGCTTGCCGGCAGCGACTAGTTGGTCCAATTGGGCACCTAGGTGGTGAGCATGTCAGCTATATGGACCGATGACCGTTGCGGGTAGATTGGTGACGAGGCTTACCGGCGTTGTTGATCAGGATGTCTAGTTTTCCCCACATGGCTTGGACTTGCTCGAAAGCCTTCGTGATGGATTCATCGTGCTCGACGTCGACTTGCAGAGGAAATAACTTGCTGTGAGAAGAGGGAAACTCCGCCTGCGCAGCTTTGATAGCTTCATCGACCTTGGCCGGAGAGCGACCGGCGAGGATGATGGTGTAAGCCTTTCGAGAGCTGTAAAGCGCTCTCACGGTCTCGAAACCAAGACCTGTGTTTCCGCCAGTGATCAGAACAATTTCCTGGTTGGTCATGATAATTATGCGTGACTGCGACTCTCCAAGGTGCGAAGTGTGTCAATCCTTGTCAAGCTTTGTAATTGTGAAGGGGATTGGTTGCAATGTAATTTAGGTTCTGGGTTCAAGATTGATGTAAGGTGTTGATATAAATACGACATAGATTCAAGCTAGAATGTTGTCATCGGCCGTAAAGATCTGACACGGGTATATCTACATTAGTCTGGGGGCGAAGGATCGCCGGCTTCAAGATGGGAGCTTCGGGCGTGTCGGCTGAGTCGGCTGAGTCGGTCGAGTCGGGTGAGAGGGCTCGCACGCCGGCACGGTTGTATGGTAACCTCCGATGCATCTTACACCTTGACAAGGATCAAAGACAACTTTGACATGTTAGGTAGGCTTACTGATCGGCGCTCGTGGTACATCATGATGCATAATGGTTGCAACCCTGACTGTGGGCCGCAGGCTTGCTAGCGTCAACGCCGCTTTCCGAAGCAAGTAGCGGCATGCTGTCAAAGAATTAAGTAGCAAAGCTTCAGCAGTTCTCTATCAGCTTCTATTGCCCTGTACGGACGCTGAGATATGCTACCATACAAATATTCTGGAATCATTGTCACACGGCCACGCTGTTCAGTATTCGACTTCGGCCATTGGATCTTCATTCGGCAAATTCAAGAACTGCTCAAGGTAGGCCCATTCAGTGTCGCCCGCTCCGAAGGTCGAATCCTCGCTTGAGGTCCAGTTAATGTCGCTGCGAAGAGGCGGGTCGGCAAGCCAGTCTGCCTGAGGCCCTGTGGCCTGGCTGTCAGGCAGATGGGCTTGTGTTTGCACATATTCACTCATAAAGGTATTTGCACTGTCTTGACCATCAAACGCTTTGATCGTGGCTGCGATCATTCGTTGCACTTTCTTGGTGTCCCTGCTCCTGTTCGAATGCTGATCGCAGATCGTTTCAGCCTCTCGCAGCGTTTGCACCGATGCCATAATATCGACGACAGCAAGGTAGGTAGTGTACTGTTTTGTGGAGCAGACGGTTAAGCATAACGCCATGCAGCCGAGCAAGAAGTCATTCCACGTGAGACTTCCCATAAACCATCGCTCCGTCTCAAGTTGTCCACCAGGCTCGAACTCCGGATGGACATTTAAAAAGCGGCCTACCAAACCTGATGCCGCAGTGTAACATGTCTGCAGACTTTCCCATCTGCCCTGGGTGACGTACTTTCTATGTAGGACGCAAAGGCATTTCTGGTAGATGGCGTTCACGCATAACCGAGTGACTTTGATGGACGGGGTCTCAACGATCGATTCAGCCATTGGCCTGGGATGGAAAGCAATGGGAAGCTCTGCTTGAGTCTTGCGGAGTTCAAGGTCTATCGCTTCAAGCTCAGAGCTTGGCTTCTCCGTAGCAGATAGTGTGTGTCGGATGACTTTCTCAAACACAGCCATTAATCTGTGCTTAGCAATGTAGAAGAGTAGCTCAGTAGGATCAGTATCTAATCTTGCAGGAGGTAGCTGCAAAGTGTCTTCATCGAAGTCGGAGTCCGAGAGATTGGTTGGTGGTCTAGTATTCCAGGTCGGATATTGAACGTTGCTCGGCAGTCCAAGCTGAAATGAAACGAGCATGTCAAGTTGCATGAGTAAAGACCAGGTTCGGCGGCGCATTTCACCCTCAAAGGCGGACATTTTGTGCTGATACGCGTCCGGGTCTCGGTGGTAACCCGCGACCGTGGCAAGGCGGACGAGAGTGCCAAAGAGTATGGCAGTATCAGGGCCAATGTCGGCGCTTGCAAGGCATCTCGCTTGAGCGAATAAAAGGAGTCCTTCGATCGCAAATCGTTGAGGGCGAAAATAATTTCCAACGATCAAGCAATGAGCGGCAGCAACGTCGTGTTGATTGTCCGTTGGGTTTCTGTTTCTACTGGACTCCTGCTTCCGAGACACAATCTTCGTAGATATGTCAAGGATGGAGGACAGGATGGAAGTCCAGAGAGGAGAGGCTGCAGAAGGATCTTTCCAGAATATCCCGTATAGGCGTTGAAATTGTGTAGTGTGAATGAACGGTGCAGCCACAATTTTCATCTTGAAATACGCACCTACCAAGCGATCTACCTCTTGCCGGCAAGGCAGAAATTGGGAAAGAACTCGCTGGAATGACGTGTATCTGACTCCGCTGAAGAGGAGGCCAGTAGCGTCTTCGCTAATAGTCCGACCTTGGTGATCTGCAGGGTCAACGTCAATATCAGCCTGCTCATCAAGATTATCTCGGAGACTCTTGATTTCTTCCAGCATGGCCGACCAATGTGTTGCGCCATGTTGCACAAATTGCGGTGTAAGGGTGCCTCCGTTCCTTTGCCCCGAGCAGTCATTGAATGCCGATGTCTCAGACTCTGTAGGTGATTGCCGCGATTGGGAGAGCTCATTCAATAGCTGCTCAAGGTGCCCAAGCCTTGCTTCTGCCTGGACCCGAGACCCATTGTCATCTTGTGACGACTTGGCTGTTTGCAAGTAGACACAGCTTGGGGCATCATCTCTCCGATTACAATTGGTGCAGGGCTGAACGCAGTCGCATTTGAGTTTTCGCCTGCGGCACTCAGTACACGCTCGCAATTCACGCTTCCTTGTTATTTTCCGCGGCTGTAGCCGATCCATTCAGACAAGTTGGTGTCCTCATCACAGTCAGTACTTTAAGCGGAATATAGAAAACCCGGCCCGAGGGCCGGGGACAAAAGTCGTTGCCGACCTTTTCCCGGAAATAGGCGAGAAAGTCGGCAACGACTTTTGTCCCCGACCCTCGGCCGCTAGGGGAAGGGAGGCTCGGGACAGGCCGCAGCTTCTAGCCGCTCTAGCCGCTTCTAGATCCAGGCTACATTAGATAGTCTATTACATCTTTAGCTAGAGTAAACAGTAGACCAATGAGCTGCCGCAAGTATGTGGCATGGCGATCCCCAGTACAATGAGGTAAGCTGGAGATAAGACTCGGAAAACCGAGCTACGGCCTTCGGTCTCCTTGCTCCGCATTAATAAGGTAATCTATATGGCCACTTTCCTGTACTTGCAAGTCTTTACGTCATCTTTAATAGCCAGCCCTCCTAAAGGTAATCATCGATACCACAGTTACCAGCAAAATCTTCTAAAACATGGCTACCTACCTAATCACCGGCGCATCTCGTGGCATAGGCCTCGAGCTCACCAAACAGCTCCTCGAGCTCCCAGCCTCTCAAGTCAAAACAGTCTTCGCCGTAACCCGTAGTAGCCCTTCCGGCCCTCTCCAATCCCTCATCCACGAATCTCCAGACCGCGCCGTCTCCGTCCTCGCTTCCGTCGATGATACTGCGAGCGTCCAAAAAGCTGCCCACGAGATCGAAACGCAATCGAAGACTGGAGGCCTGGATGTCCTGATCAACAACGCGGGCATCGCGAGCTTCAGCCCTGGAGGCTTCAAGATGATGCCGCCAGAGCTTCTGGCGGACGTGTTTAATGTCAATGTGATTGGTGCGCAGCGAATGATAGCTGCGTTTCTGCCCTTGCTTGAGAAAGGGGAACAGAAGAAGGTGGTCAACATGTACGTGTTAATGTCTTATCAACTAGTGCTCCGGGAGTTGGATTTGGCGCCAGTACTAACTTATGGACAATAGCTCGTCATCGCTCGGCTCCATCGCCCGCTGCGAGAGCTACAGGAGTGCGCCATCGCAAGCCTACAAAGTCTCCAAAGCGGCGTTAAATATGTTGAATGCGCAATATGCGATGGAGCACGCCGATGCCGGCTTTACCTTTTTATGTATCTCTCCGGGTGTACGTATTTCTTCCGAGCCTTTGAGTATTATCATTTGGTTTACTTGCTGACGCTGTGGTTGGTGCTTAGTGGCTCAAGACGGATCTGGGAACCGAGTATGCGGACCTTGAGATTGGCGTTGGGGTTGCGGAGCTGAGGCGCATTATCCTCGTGTCAGGGAAAGAGCAGAATGGCAAGTTTCTGAATATTCATGTGCCTGGGCAGGAGGAATCGGTGGGCCGGTATGATGGGGGTCAGATTCCATGGTAGACAACAGGATCTACTAGCCGTCCTTTCGTCACTCGTGGAATCTTACAGAGAAATGGTATGTTTGTCCTCGTGACCGTCATTTTATTGAAGCGGTCAATAAAAAAATACTATGACGGCAAAAGACTTGTACCGAACTTGAGACGCTATTTTCTGCCTTTATCAGGTACCTACGGGCAACTAATCCTCATATCTAATGTACTTCTCGATACTACTTAGGCTTGTTACCTCCTGGCCAAGCTGTATACAGGAGTTAGAACGAAGCCTGATAAATTCAAACAATTATCAATTTATTACTTACTTCTTCCTTCCCTTTATATTCGGGATCGCCCCTATCTACGTCGATATTAAAAATGTCAGCCTGAGCTCCGCGACGATACGTATTTCCTGAAACATCCCATCTACAACGACTAGCGCTGATCGCGGTCTTATACTTAGACTAACCGTCGAGTCGGGTTTCGGTACCATAGATTAGTACCGACCCGAATACTCGGTACCTGTTTAGGTACCGACCCGAATACTCGGTACCAGTTTCCGGTATCGACCCGAAAAGCCCTCGGTACCTTGGCGAGTCGGGTTAACCCGACCCGACTCGCCAAGGTATCGCCAAGACGCCAAGCCCGTAATAAAATAGTAAGGAACCCTAAATTTTTTCTAGAGTTACCCCTATACTAAAAATAGAATTTTTTTTAATTAGAATTTTACTACCCCGTTTAGTTCCCTAGGGATATGCATTACCTTTTTGCATTACCTTAAAGAATTACCTAGGTTAGGCTAGGTAATAATAATAATAATGCTTAGTAATACAGAGTAAACTATAGATATAATAGTAAATACTATTATAAATAAAAAATACTAGTAATATTATAGTAATTATTTCTATATAAATAGTTAATTAGCTATTACCTTATTTACTATTAAGAATTACCTAGTTAGTAATAATAATAACACTTAGTAATCTAATAGTAAGCTATATATATAGTATAAAATACTATTATAAATAAAAAATATTCCTAATATTATAGTCTTAGTAAAATAATATAAGTGGATCTAATATCTTAGCGAGTCGGGTTAATACTTCGGTACTAATACTTAGTACTACCCTATAGTATTAACTCGAATACTCGGTACTAACTATTAGTACCGACCCGAATACTCGGGCTAGGAATTTAGTATTAACTCGCTAAGAGTCGAGTCGGGTACCCGACTCGAGTTTAAAGTACCGACCCGACGCGGTTAGTCTACTTATACTCGCCGCCGCGACTCCCTCTAAAAGACGAGCTATAGTAGGGATAGTATCTAAATCTAAAGGACTTAACTTACTATATCCCTAATCGCTTATAAACTTAAATATCTCCTTAATATCCCTATTATAACCCTTATAATACTCCTTCCCTATATATTACTCCTTGAAAAACTTAATACTATACTACTTAAATTAGACCTTCTTCCCTAATACCCTCCCTTATACCCCTACCTACTCCCTTTATAATAATATCTTATACTCCCCTAATATATCTACTCCTAGCTCTACCCCTACTAGCGCCTTAATAGAATATCCCCTATTACTCTTTAAATCTATAGAAGGTAGCTTCCTCTTATAATTATATAGTATCCTTAGTACCTACTCTTCCCCTCCCTCTTATTAGAATTTAGTCTAGGTTAACCTTAGTAATTATAAATTACGTCTTAGTAGATACTAGAAGAGTTTCCCTTCTATATATCTTCTTTTCTATATAGCTATTATTAGCTATTAGTTATTAAATACTATTATACTATATTTAAATTAGAAGATACTTATAAAAATCTAGATTTTTATAAGAAAGTTACTTCTACTACCTAGTATTTAGTAGGTAATATAAATAGTAGAAAGTATATTAGATATTTTAGCTATTAGATATTTTAGCTTATAAATATAATAGTATTAGTTATATTATATATAAGATAATAGTATATATATATCTTATTTAAATATATATATACTTTATTCTAGTATATATATACCTCCTTTAATTTAGCCTAGTAGATTCTATAATACTTTTACTTATAACTTTCCTATTAATAGATAGATTTTAAAGGTCTTTAAACTACTAGACTTCTTATTAAGATATATATACTACTAGTATAATCTATATCCTATTATATTAAGTAGTTTTACTATTAGAATAGTATAATAGAAGTATAAAGTATTAAAGAGTTAATAATTTTCTATTATACTACTTAGATATTTCTTAGATAAGCTTAGTTAACTATTTAGAATACTTATACTTACTAACTACTAGGTTAAATAGAGGGAGGTATACGCGTACTAGAATAGAGTATATATAAGCTAGAATAAACTATATATATACTACTACTTAGACTAACTATTTTTTTAGTACTTAGGTATTATATTTAGTATTAACTTAAATTATTAAACTACTTATAACTAGCTTATACCTTATATAAGTTTATAAATTCGATTCTAAATTTAATTCTTTATAATTAATCTACTACTACCTTATATATATATATACTAATAGACTAATATAAATTATTCTAATAGTATTATATATCTAGTAATAAGATAGATATTTCCTTCTATTTAAACTAATCTTCTTACTATAATAGAATATACTAGAATTAGGACCTTAAGCTTATCGCGGCTTATTAGTTAGTTAATAAGTCCCCTAGATTCCTTTCCTAGACTAGCGTAAATATTAAAAGTCTAATATTTCTTTATATTCTACCTACCTACGTACTAACGCTTTATAGTATTTTCTATTTTAATTAAGTTATATAGCTTATTTTTAGCTATCTAATACTTTAAAAATAATAAAAATTAATATAGTAGTTTAAAAGATATATTAGAATAAGTAGATTTACCTACTAAAATCTATACGCTAATAGCTAGAATATAGATTATAAATAATAAAAATCCTCGTATTATTTATATTTTACCTATTCTATAATAACGCCTACTAATATATCTACTATTAGTCTAGATAGGGGGAAATATCCGTCTTATTACTAGGTCTATAATGCTATTAGAATAGTCTATATTAGTCTATTAGTATATATATATAATATAGCTAATACTATCGTATTTATAAGCTAAAAACCCTACTATTTATATTACCTACTAACGTGTCTAATATTAGCCTAAATAGGGGGAAATATCTATCTTATTACTAGGTAGGTAATACTATTAGGATAGTCTAAATTAGTATATTAGTATATTAGCTAATACTATCGCATTTATAGGCTAAAAACCCTACTATTTATATTACCTACTAATATATCTAATATCTACCTACTAACGTATCTAATATTAGCTTAAATAGGGAGAAATATCCGTCTTATTACTAGGTATATAATACTATTAGAATAGTCTATATTAGTCTATTAGTATATATATATAATATAGCTAATACTATTATATTTATAAGTTAAAAACCCTACTATTTACGTTACCTACTAATATATCTAATATTAGCCTAAATAGAGGGAAATATCCGTCTTATTACTAGGTAGGTAATACTATTAAGATAGTCTAAATTAGTATATTAGTATATTAGCTAATACTATCGCATTTATAAGCTAAAAACCCTACTATTTATATTACCTACTAACGTATCTAATATCTACCTACTAACGTATCTAATATTAGCCTAAATAGGGGGAAATATCCGTCTTATTACTAGGTAGGTAATACTATTAGGATAGTCTAAATTAGTATATTAGTATATTAGCTAATACTATTATATTTATAAGCTAAAACCCTACTATTTATATTACCTACTAATATATCTAATATTAGCCTGAATAGGGGGAAATATCCGTCTTATTACTAGGTAGGTAATACTATTAGGATAGTCTAAATCGGTATATTAGTATATTAGCTAATACTATCGCATTTATAAGCTACCTACCTACTAATATATCTAATATACTTCCTACTATTTACCTCCCCTACTAACGTATCTAATATCGGCTTAAATAGGAGGAAATATCTATATTATTAATAGCCTAGTATATCTAATAGTAATATACTCCCTACTATCTACCCTACCTACTAATATATCTAATATACTCCCCGCTCTTTATATTACCTACTAAATGCTAGGTAGTAGGGGTAATATTCTAACGTAAAAATCTTGAATTTTTACAGGTATTTTCTAATATTAGATATATTAATAGATAAGATAAGTAGTAGAAAGTATATTAGATATATTAGTAGATAGCTTATATTTATAATAGTATAAGTTATATTATATATATATACTTAAAAAACTACTTAAAAGTAAGAAATATACTAGAAAGATCTTTAAGAATAAGCTTTAATAAACCTACTTTTAATATATAGTAAGATAAGTCTTAATATTAGAATATAGTATTAAAGAAGGAGTTATAAGTAGTAGTAGTAGTAGTAGTAGTAGTAGAAGATATAAGCTAGTATAAGGGTACTATATAATAACGTAGCTATTAAGTACTATAAGCGGTATATATATACTTATATATAGAACTCTCTATTCTTATTAATAGTAAGACTAATTACTACCCTTCTCCTTTAAGGGGAATTCCCTCCTCTATATATTATAAGTAAAGGGGTAGCGTAGTACTACTACGCGTTATAAATACCATGTTAATAGTAGTACTATATCCTTAAATAGTCCTTATAATTATCTCCCTATCTAGGCTCTTAGGCTCTAAGAGTATAGAAGGTTATAACTTATTAAAGGTACTCTCTTTATAATAAAATATAGCTCTAATAAGAGTATAATAATATAACTAATTATAAGGCTTCTTAAGCTAAGCCTTAATAAATATATAGTTTCCTTAAATTATAATAATTATAGATAATACTCTTATATATAATCTATATACTATAAGATATCTTATTATACCTCCTATTATTCTTTATTAATTTATTATAAAAGTAGTTAGAAGTCTTAATATTTTAAAGTAAATAGGAAATCGTCGCTATTAAGGGTTTATTAAGTACTTAAAGCGTACCTTCCTTATATAACTTTAATATCCTTCTTTTAATTATAATATCTTTATTTTTTATTAATTATATTATCGCCCTCCTCTTACCTTATAATACCTCCTTATACTTCTAGTAGTTACTTTATAAGTATTCCTTTAATAATTAACTTACCCTCTATTAATTAAAGAAGGCTCCTATTATCCCCCCTTATAATAGTACTTAACCTCCTTTACTAAGTTACTAATAACCTATTCTTATATTATCTTATATAGTATACCTCTAGTATACTATATTTTAAAGTAAAGAGTTATAAGTCTAATATTTTTAATTAAGGCTTTACTTACCCCTTTAGTAGTATAGTTTATATATACGCCTCCTTTAACTCTATTAGATATAGTTATTATAAGTATCTTAATATTAAGTATAAATAGGAAATCCCTACCTCTACTTACTAGTCTTATACTCGCCTTTTATAAGCCTTAAATATTATAAATACTTTAGATACTAGCTCTAACCTCCCTTAACTTATTAGATTCTAGTAAACCTTTAATAGGCTTATTTACTAGTACTATTACTACGTCTACTACGTCTCTACCCCCTCTATTACTACTACCTTAGTAGGTATAGACCCTACTATTACTAACTATATTAAGAATACCCTTAAGGGTATTCTTAATATCCTCTACTAATATATATATATTACTTTATATTCCCTTCTAAAGCCTTATTAAAGCCTTACTAATATATTATAAGAGTACCTCCCTCCTATTATAAAGGATAAAGATAAGGATAAAGAGGAGGATCCTATTAATAGTAGTAGTAAGAGTAATAGGCCTAGTACTACTACTAGTATAATATAATAGCCCTCTAGTATAGTACTCTTAGTAGCTTTAAGTATCTTTTCTTTTTTATTAATAATAATTAAAATCTTATTCCCTCTTATATAATATAAACTTTATACTTTAAGGTAATCTTACTTAAATCTTTCTAATATATTTAGTATATTAACTAAGTCCTACTTATATAACTATTAATTATAATTATAAGACTAATCCTTCTACTCTACTAAGTACTAAGGTTTATTATAGGAGATTTTATAATTAAGAATAAATTAGAGGTATAAGAGGATTAGGATTAAGGTAGATTAGCCGTAGGACTTAGAGAAAATTTAAAATCTAACTCTATATCTAAATCCTTATTCCTACTATCTTTATACTACGCTATAATATAATAATTAAAATCTAAAAAGTATAAATTCTTTATAAGACTCCTTATTCTAATTATTACTTTAATTCTTAATACTTTAAATTATTATAACGGGCGTTAGTAGAGAAAGAGTATTTTATAAGACCGCGCGTAGTATATACTTATATCTACTACGCCCTTCTACTATTATAACTTCCCTCCTTAACTATTAATTATAATTCTAAAAAATAGAAGTTTTATATATTTCTTCTATTATTAATTTATAAGCTAACTTTAAATTTATATTCCCTCTTTATAATAAGTTAGAATATTTTAAAGATTTAAGTTTTATAAGTAACTATTATATAACTAATTATACTTATAAATACTTATAAATAGTAAGGGTAAGATAAATACTAAGTACTATTTATAGGTATTTATAAATATTATTAGCTAAGTATAAAAAGACTATACTACGTATATTAATTATATAACTAATTATACTTATAAAAGCCTATTAATAATTAGGGTAAAATATTTAATAAGTATTATTTATAGGTATCTATAATACTAATTAGCTAAGTATAAAAAGAATCTATTATATATACTAATTATATAATTAATAAGACTTATAAATACTTATAAATAGTAAGGTTAAGATATTTAATAAGTAATATTATAAGTATCTATAATACTACTTAGTTAAATTTAGATTATATCTTATCTTATATTACTATTCTATAATTACTTAAATAGTACTAATATATATTAAATATTAGGCCTAGTATTAATTTAATAGTTAATAGTAGGTATTTACTACTTCTATACTAGGAATAATTAAGTCCTAATATTATTAGCCTCTACCTTATTATTATCTATAAATAACTACTTATAAGTAAACTAGTAGATTTACTACTATTAATTCTAAGAATAATAGGTTTAAATTAAGTAAGATACTAATTATAAAACTATTAAATAATAATATAATATACTAGTAATACCTACTATCTTAAATTATCTAGTTAATTAAATTTAATTTAATATTACTTAGGTTTTTCTTATCTATTCCTATTTAGTAAGGCGGATACCCCTATTCTTCCTACTTCTTAGTAACCCTTATAGTAGTAAGATAATATTATATTACCTTTTCTAGAATACTATAATATTAATTTTCTTAATCTAGTAGTAAATTCTAATAGTATATACTAATCGCACGTAAATATTATACCTCCCTAGAAGTTAAAAGTTAGTTTCTTTTCTTTACCGCTAGTAGCACGCCTTCGTATATACGAGTTCGTCCTTATCCGTAAGCTGTAAGTTATACTATACTATAGACCTGCAGCTAATCTACCTATTACTCTATCTATACTCCGAACGTATAAACGGATCCACAGCGAAGCCTCTCTAATCCTCTACTCTAAAAACATATTCCTAGTTGCTAAGCCGGATTGAATCCTTAAATAGTTTAAATAAATCGGTCGACTTAATATTAAGTATCTAAAAAGCATCCGCATTTTTATCTACGCTGTATACTATATTAAGGAGGTTCCCTTCCTATATACTACGAGCGAGAGTTCCTCCTAGTATAAGCTACTTAATCGACTAGTACGGGAGGCTACGGGATTACGGCATATATTTATCTACTAGGACGCGGAGGAGACGTATAGCTACTACGGAGTAGGGAAAGATATACGCTTTATACGCGAACTAGCGAAGCTCTAAGGATTACAGAGTATGATTATAGCCGGATGCTATGCGATGCGCTAGCTAAGGTATTTAGTAGAGAAGATAGGCGTATTAATATAGGAGGGAGACCGTACCCAGTTACCTTTATAACACTTAAGGAAGTACTAACGGGGTACGGAGAATTTAGCTCCCTAGAAGGCGATAGCTACTTCTAGTTAAAAAAGTATTTACTATTAGGATATAGTTTAGGTGCGTAGAGCGGCGGGAGCTAATACAGCCTAACTAAGCGGGCGAGTATATCTTAATAGGCTAGCCTATCTCTTTAATTACCTCTCTCGCTTAGTCTTCTATATAGTATAATTTCGCCCGATCCTATATATATATTTAACCTTAACTAGTCTCTAATTAATAAATAGTTAATATAATAAAAGATGATAAGAGAATAGGCCGTACCTACTTCTTTATACTAACCTTCTAGTAGGATCTAAAAGCGCTACCAGCTTCCTAGGAAAGATCTCCCGAGCTTATTCTCTAGAAGGTCTAATTCTAATTAGTCCCTTTTAATCTAATATCGACTTATCCTAGCTACCTCTAGCCCGAAATAAATCCTCTAGTAGATACTACCTAGGAGAGCCTAGGTTACTAGGTGGCGAAGTACGACGGCCCACCTATCTTAAGTTAGCCTAGAAGAAACCTTTAAGGGGATATTACCTAGGAGAGCCCGAATTACTAGGTTCTAAGGTATATACTATACTAGAATTAGAGAAGAGGCTAGAACTAGAGTAGTACTATAACTAGAGCAGGTACTAGAACTAGAGTAGGGTAGTAGAAGCTAGAATAGTAGGACTAGAGAAGACTAAGAGACTATTAACAAGAAAGCATCTCGGTTAGCTCTACTTAAATACTATCTTTCTAAGAACCTACGTCTATATAATACGGAAGGAGTCGCTATAATTTATATATATATTTCTAGAATTTAAATATAAGAGAAAGACTATAAGATAAGAAAGAAAATACTTTAAGTATAAGGATAGCGCTTTACTTAGATTATATAAAGGCTAGAAGAGAGTCGCTTTAGAAATAGGATTACTATTTTAAGTATCTAGGGATAGTATAATAATATAGGTTAAAGGCGAGGGATATCCTCTTTATATCTTCTCTTCTAGGTAGATTATTAATCTCTAAGTAGCGTAGTAGAAGATAATAGCTAGAGAAGCTATTACGTTATACGACGACGTAAGACGGTAGAAAGAGAGGTTAAAAGCTAGGTATTAGATAATAGAGATTACTCTAGATACTTATTCTGAATTAAACGTTAAAGAGAAATACGTCCTACTTAACGAATTAACTTCCCGAATCGTAAAACTTCGAGAATCTACTATTATAAGTTTAGTAGTAGGAGGAGAACTTAAGTAAACGTGTCTTTTTAGCTACTCCCTTAGGTAGGAGCTTTAGGGGTATACGATAGGACTAGTATTAAGTATCTCTACTACTATAAGAGGTAATTAGTATTACTCTAGAAAACTAAGGTACTTAATACCTTAATAAGGTATTAAACTAATTCTTCTTATAACTACTTCCTAAATAGGATTTAAATAAGATAAGACCTAGTACTTAGTATATTTACCTATTACTCTAAGACTAAACTAGATATATATTATCTACTCCTATTATACTATTTAAGGGGAGCGAGCTACTAATACTTCCTCCCCTTACTTTTTAAGAGGACTCCTAGGGAATACTCCCTAGGCGAGTACTCCTCTAGTAAGGCCTATTAGTAGTAAGACGGGCGTCTAAACCTATTGTAACGAGGATATTACCTGTTTTTAACTGCTTATATACGGTTATAAGGACGTAGTATCTCTTAGTCTATTAGGACGTTAAGCTTAGCACGCTAAGTAAGGTCTATTTATTACGACACGATTACTCTCTTAGTCTAGTTATATAATAGGTCTACGAGCTTACTATTCCTAACCTAGATAGTTCTAGCTAGTACTAACGCCGAGCGCGCGATTAGTATAACACTTTAAAAACTAAGGGCGGGATACTAGGGAGTATATCGTCGAGGGAGTAGTCGCTAAGGGAGTACTCGCTAGCCTTAAAGGAATAGATATCAGGTAGCCCTAGACTCCGGAGACCTTGTAGCTAACGCGCTCCTACGTAAATCTAATACTTATAAAGCGACTAAGCTATTATTATAATATAAGCGAGGACTTTTTATAAGACTTATATAATTCGTAGATACTCTCCTATTTATTAGGGCGAACTTAAATAAGGGAGCTATAGTTAGTATACTCTAGTAGGCGAGAAACTAATATAGGAATACTAAAGAAGACGGCCTTATTAGGTAAGTCGGTCTATAAATATATAGAGTGTAGTAGGCTTAGCCTAGACTAAATATATCTATATATCGCGGATTATAGTATAAAAGCTATTAGTATCCCTAGAGGTATTATAGATATATATATTAAAGGAACTCCGGCCTAATATTTATATAGTTTAAAAATCTAATACTTTTAAGTTTAATTAGTAGGGGTAAGGTAGAGGATAAGGAGGCTTACTACTTATATTTATAGAGATCCTAGCGCTAGTAATAAATAACTACCTTCTTTATACTTTATAAACGGGTCTTTAAGGCTAAGATTTATATAATATTATCGCTCTTTAGTACCTTAGGGGTAATAAAGGGAGAAGGCTTCTTTATTTATTTAATTAGGTAATACCTCGTCGGTATAGTCCTTGAATTAATATTTCTTAGGGGGGAGCCCTCTTTATATACCTATTAATATCGCTAGCTTTATAGCTTTAGGTAAAGATAGGTATTACTAGGGTCGGAGTAAATAGGAGGATTATAACTTAACTAGTTATATAGCTAGCCTAGCTAGAGAATATAGTATTAGATAAGGGGCTACTAGGATAGGTATTATAGTATAGTTATTCTTTTAATCTATAATAAGTATATAGTCCTTAGATATAGACGTCTTATCTATAATAGTAGAGGTTAAGTAGGGGTCTTATATACTACTTTAGTATAGTTCTATAAATATATTTTACTATCTAAGGTAATATTATACCTAGGATAGGGATATATAATCGGCTAACTATTTAGATAGTAGTAGAGATACTTATAATAGAAGTACTTCTTAAGGTTATTATAAGATATAAAAGTCTTTAAGTAATTAATAGCTAATAGATCTTTATTCCTAAGGTAAAAGATATATAAGGTAGCTTTATAATTAAATAGAAGTATTTCTAATAGACTTAATAATAGAGAGACTAAAGTCTCCTCCTCTTTAACCTTAATAACTATTATATATTAATAGAAGTCTTAGCTTTCCTACTTTCTATAAAGTATAATTAATATAATAATAGCTATTACTTACTATTAATACTCCTATTTAGTTAATAAAATATTAGGAATAAAGAGCGCGTTAATAATATAAATCCTTTTTATAAAAATATATTTAATTATCTAAAAAGCGTTCTTTCTTATAACTAGTAATCCCTTTAATTATTATTAGATATTAATTACTAGCTACTCCTTCTTATACCTCTCTTTAACTTCTATTTAAAGAGTCTTCTTATATTACTATCCTAAATTATAATAAGTTTAATAGACTTATTAATAGTAATTATATAAGAGGATTCCTCTTATACTAGTAATAGAATACTTTGTTAGTAGTTTCTAAAAATCTAGAGGGGTATCTAGGGCTAGCCCTAGGCCGCCTTAGGCCCCTAGGGTTATAGTTTAAGAAAGCTTATCCTAGGACTATAAGGGTAGATACGAGTCCGCCTAGAGTTATAAGGGTTATAAAGGTAACCTACCTAGTACCTAGAACTACCTTAAGATTAAGCTTCTAGGCGTTATATAATAGTATTATAGTATCTTATAATTAAGCTTCTAGGTACTAGGTAATAGTATTAAAGTACTTATAATAGTAATACTATTATATTATTAACTACCCTAAGTTAATATAACTACTATACTATTAACTTCTACCTAGGCTTACCCTAGTATAATACTCCTACGTAGAAATTAGCTAAATTAATTAATTCTAGGATTACTTTTAAGGTAGTATTAGGGGTAGCCCTTAGATATACTACCTAAGTCCCGTATTAATTATATAATATTAAAACTTTTAAAGTTCTATTTAATTATTAGTTATATAATATAGTTTTACTTAGTAATTAGTTATATAACTTCTTAAAATCTATAAACTAGTAGACTTTAGAAATATTACTTAGTTAGTAGTTATATAATACTACTCTTAAAGCCTAGAGTAGCCTAGGGCCTTATAATATACTATAATAGGCCTAGGGCTAGCTTAAGGCCCTTAGGGCTAGCCTTAAGCTTATAAGTATAAGGCCTTTACTAAGGGTATAAGGGCGAGTTAAGATATTACTAATATTTTAATCTTAGAAGGTTTATAATAGTAGCTTTAACTTCTATTATTAAAGGCTTACCTCTAAGTAGTAATTAACTTTAACCTATTATACTAGGTTAAGTTTCCTTAACTATTAAGGGTTAATAGTTCTTACTAGTAGCTTATATTAAAGTAGCTTATAGTTTTAAGTTATAGTAGATAGCTTAAGTATTAGATATATATCTTAAGGCGTAGTTCTTCTAGAAAATAGAGGAATTATAATATTATAGAAAAATATTTTACTACGCGTCTATAATCTTACTTATATACTAGTAAGTTTAAAATTTAACTAATAATTATTATCTACTTACTACTATTATTAAGAGCTTATCTATTACTATATTAGAAGATATATAGACTTATAAGAAGTTTTATACTAGTAATACTTCTAAGATTAGATATTTAAAATTAGAGAGTAGTATTAGCTAGAGCTTACTTCTTAGAAATATATAGAGTTTTCGGGACGAAAAACTAATAGAGGGGAACCTAATATTATAACTAGGACTTAGTCCTTATACTACGTATAGGCTAGTATATTTCTTATTATAACTAGGTGGATCGGTAGATAATCTATCTAATCTACGTCGTAATAGATCGGTAAGTAATCTATACGAATTATACCTCTTAGTAGGATTTCCTATATCTATATAAAGAGCGTACTCTACCTGCGTTTAGGAGCTTCGTACTTAACTTAAAATAGTTATTCTCTTAACTAAGTTACACCTATCTTAAGGGGATATAGACTAGTAATTAGGTTCTTATATTATTACTACCGCTAGCTCTCTTTACCCTACTTCTCCCTTACCGTTAGACGGGATTATAATACTAGTCTAATAAAGGAGTTATTTTTTATTATTACAGCTTATTAATTAATTTATAAGTCTCCTAGATTCCTTTCCTAGACTAGCGCGATTTATAGTAAATATTAAAACTCTAATATTTCTTCTTATTCTACTTATATATATATCTATCCTTTATAATATTTTCTACTTAAATAAAGTTATATAATATATCTATAACTATTTAAAAAATTAAAAATTTAAAAAATTAGTATAATAGTTAAAAAGATATATTATTATAAATAAATTTACCTATTAAATTCTATATACTAATAGCTAGAATAATTAGATTAATAATTAAAATCCTATTATTATTTATAAATTACTTATTCTACTACCTTACCTACTAATATATCTAATATTAGTTTAAATAGAGGGTAATATCTATCTAATTACTAGGTATAAAACGCTATTAGAATAGGTATATATATAGTACTTTATAAAGGTATTAGCTAAATACTAGTAGCCTGTAAATTATTAAAGCTTCTCTATTAGAATTAGATAGAAAGGCCTTAATAGTATATAAGTCCTATTATAACCTAGAAATATTATTAATAGATATTTAAATAAAGTTATAAGATATCTTATATCTATAATTTATAAAGTTTTACCCCTAGCTTATAATACTATTATCTTACTATAAGAAATACTATTAATATACTATTAATATCTTCTTATTATAATAGAATATCCTGATATTTAAATCCTAAAGATCTCCTATATCCCTTTATCTAATATATTACTCCTTATACGCCCCTATCTAACCGCTTTAAGCTTAGCCTCCTATTACGAAGAATATTAAAGTCCTAATATTCTACGCATTTAGACTTACTATATACCCTACCCTTATATAATTTTCTAGCTAAATAAAGTTACTTAGCTTCTTTTAAGGAATTTAACGCTATTAAAATCCTTAAAATCGGTGTAGTAATTTAAAAGATATGTCTTAATTAATAGATTTACCTACTAAAAATCCCGTTTCTTATATTACGACCTATATCTCTTAGAGGTAGATAGGGTCTATAGTAGATCTCGTAGAAAGGAGTATTAAGGATAGGATAAGTAGGCTTCGTACTAAACTAGTCTAATATAGGTGTAGTATTATATTTAGTATCTAGGAGATTATTCTAGTAGATAATATAAGTTAAGTACGAAGCTCCTATCTAGATAGAAAGTAACGCTATTTATATAGATATAGGAAAGTCTATACTCGTACTAATCGCTAGTACTCGCTCTTTATTAACTAGAGCGACTGGTCGCGCGATCGCCTAGCTCGTTATAGTCGTCTTATATTAACTAGAGCGACTAGGTAAGCGGTCGCTCGACTTATTATACTAAGGTATATTCGACTTAGTAAGCGCTTATAACGTCTACTAAGGCTCGCGTACTAAGGCGTAATATCTTAGCATGTTTTCTCCGCGTCTATTTTATTAATAGAAACCTTCCTACCTTCTACCTTTCTACCTTTCTTCTATATACTATACTATAGACTCTAATACCCCCTCTAACCGTTTACGGCCTTTACTACCCTCTACTCGCCTTCGGAATCCTTAATAGCGCCCTAACTACGCTAATATAGCCTCCTTACACTCCCTCCCTTTTATAACTACTTGACGCCCCCTTTCTAAAATTAATCCTAATACCGTAGGTATTAAACGCCGGCGAGTATATAGGAGTAAGGGTCTAGGAGGTATTAGGTAGTTAAGGAATATTTTAATACTAGTTATAACCTCTATTAATCTACCTTATATCTTCTTTACTATACTAATGCTAATTAAATTCTCTATAGAATTCCCTACCTCCTCCTTAATTCTACCGACCGCCTACTATCCAGCCACCTTACCCCCCCTCCTCTTCTACTTTTCGAGTTATTATTCCTCCTAGGAACCCCTAATAACCTACTCCTCCAACTTATAAAGAGACCCCTATAGAAATCGCTCCATCGCTAGCGCTAGAATACTATCCACGTACGGGTTAACGGCATGCCCGTTACTAACCTAATATAGGATATAATCCTAACTATTATCCTACGGGCCGCTAAGGCCCTTACCGGCGACCGAACGATATATATAGGGGGCTGACGCTAGGCCTAGGATATTAAGTATATAGGGATCCCTATAAAGTAAAACGAATAAAGCCTTACTAGGTTAATATATTATTTACTAAGATATATCTATACTACAACGTACTATTATAGAAAACTAAACGTAGTAGTATAGGGGACGGTTAGTAGCTATACTATAATAGTAGAAAGAATAACTAGCCGTCCCCTAACTAGTTATATAAGCCGGCCGACGTTAACTTATTACCTAAGGGGCCTAAAAAGGAGGCGGAGCTTAGGGTACAATTTATTAATAAATTACTAAGCGACGTCGATAATATTATTACTAATAATCAGCCCCTAGGAAGGAGGACTACACGTAGTAAGGAATTTTTAGATAATATTATTAGTTATAATAACTATCTTTCCTTTATAAGCGAGGGTATAACTAACGTTAACACCTACGTTAGCCGTACTACCTTCTAGATCTAGGGGTCTATTTATTATCTAATAGGACCTCTTATTACTAATAACGGTATTCGGCCTAAATTCGCTTAAATCTATACCCTCGATAGTACCTAGGAGTAACTCGACGTTCGCTACTAATTATTTAATAATTTAAATTAAGATACCCTTACTTCCGCCTAGTATACCCTCCGCGCTATTAACTTATACGTCTAGGGGTTTAAATCCTATTATAACCGCCTTAAGGAGGATAAACCCTAATATCCTATTAATATAATAAGCGTGCGTATCTAATAGCTAAATCCTAAATAATAGGATAAGGGTACTTATAATCGGCCTACCTTTATAGAAGTCGCCTGTATTATAATAACTCCTAATAACGCTGTAAGAGGCCGGATCGAGCGGGATATTCGTGTTAAAACAATCGAGGGGGGCCTTATATTAATCCCTAATTAGTATCCTTCCTATATAGCCCTCTAATATCCGCTCCTATTTCTATTTAGCGAATAGTCGTAGTATAACCGCCTTCTATTAGCCGGTTAATAGCTTCTAGGCGATTATCTATTACATGCCTTACGACGGAACCGTGTCGCTAGTACGTTCGCTAGGTATACCTTAATTAGTAGCGACGAGGAGCTAGAGTAGGAGGAGGGTAGCGACCCTAAGTAGGGGCTAGACTAGGACGTCGACGGCGAATATATATATCGAGGTCGTAGTAGGTCTTAATAAGTAATAAGACGTTAATTTTATATGAAATAGATGTAGGTAAGACTATTTAACGCGTTTCCTATTCCTTTTCTAGCCTGGAATCGGCTTAGTTATAAATAGTTCTAAATTATTTAGATAATAGTTAGGGGTTAGTTAGGGTAACTTTATTAATCGGCTAACTAATTTCTAGATCCATCTGGATTATTTTAATCGTACTATCTATAGTAGACGTCTCTTTAACTATTAGGTTACTAATATCTAGACGTTAATAGAGCTTAATAACCTGAATTAGTATCGTTAGAATTAATAGACTATCCGGGCTAACTACTACTCCGGGCTTATAGATAGGCTTAGTACTAATCTAGATATCTCGCTTAAAGATATTAGTAGTAAGGTAACTATCCTCCTATTAATAATACTAGGAAGCCTACGTACTATAAAAGCGAGGATGTAAGACGCTATAATAATAGTCCGAAAAAGGGGTAAACCTGAATTTTTCATTACCTTTACATGTAATCCCAAGTAGCCTGATATTTAGAAGCTACTAAAACCCGGTCGGATATTAGAGTACTATTATAATCTAATCGCCCGCGTCTTTAATTAAAAGCTCCGGTAGCTTATAAAGGACCTCCTTAAGGAACACGTCCTTAGTATTTATATAGCATACTATTATATTATTAAATTTTAAAAGCGAGGTCTCCTATATACTTATATTCTCCTTATTATACGGGAAGAGGATCGGATCTAGATAGTTACTAATATCGACAGCGTTATTTAAGTATTTATTCCTACTAAAGAAGATAATAGTAAGCTACGTAGCTTAGTCTTATAGTATATAGTCTATAATCGCTATACTAGCGTCTCTAGTAACCGGTATTATAGTTAGGAAAAACATTGTTATAGTAAGGCTTTCCCGAAAGATTTTCGCTAAGAGATATCTTTTACACCTAATAGGAGTTATCCTCTTTATAAACGTCTAGTCGGCCCCTTTAAACCCGATTCCTCTATTAATAATAGGTAGGTTATCCCTTATAGCCCCTACCTATTAAAGAAATACGAAGCCTATATTAATATTAAGATTTATAGCTCTATTAAGTCCGTTTTCTATCTATATAAATATATTTACAAGGGACCTAATTAAGCTAATATCTCCCTTACTAGGAACCGTACGCGGAATAATAATAACCCCGCTCCTAACGGCTACCCGCGATAGTAAGGGGAGTTAGTAGATAAGATTACAGAGTTCTAGTTAGCACGTTAGATCGGGTCTACTAAGGCTATATAGAAGATACTCTTATTTAGTATAAGTGTTATAAAGCCTTATATAAAGCGTCTATAAATCCACCTCCTAGACTAATAATATACCTTTTTCTAGCCGGCTGACGACGAGGCTGCTAATAAGGCTACTAAATAAAAGCTAATAGATAGTAATAAGCTACGTAGGACTATATTAATAGAATATTTTAATATAAATTATCTCGCTAAGGAAGCTTACGATAATAGTCGGCTATTACCTTTTAGAAAATAGAATAGGAAACGTCCCGCTATTATAAGGGATCTACTCGACTATCTTTACGCGGATTTTCCTGAGGTCTTCACGTGGAATAAAAGAAATAAACGTTGGAAAATCCGTGAAAGGGGGGAGACCCTTAGGCGTATCAATTTCATTAGTCTAAAAATAAAGGATCTCTACTATTACCGACTACTCCTCTATTACGTCAAGGGGGCTATATCTTTTAAGAATTTACGGACGGTTAACGGCTACGTTATAAGATAGAAGGAAGCCTACGTAGAGCTTAGGTTAACTGAAAATAATAGATATACTAATAAAATCCTTAATAAGGGAAAGGACTTTTAGGGAGGTTATAAGCTACGCAGTCTTTTTATATTAGTATTAGTTAAACTCTAACCTACCGACGCCCTAATATTATAGAATAGATATAAGGAGTATATCTTAAACGACTACTTATACCTCCTATAACGAGATTTTTTAAGGCTTTAAATACTAGACGATTACGCTAAGTAATAGTCGTTTACTAAATAGTACGCCCTTTACCTAGTTAACGGCTAATTAGAATATTAATCTACCCCTAAATATACTAAGGATCTAGCCCGATATAACCTACTAATTCTAACTATTTAATTTAATAATTTTAATGACATTCTAAATAGACTTTTACGGGAAGAAATATCTTACTAAATTACCCCTAATAAGGCTAAGGTCTTATAGAATAAGCTAAATATAGACTAACGCTACGCTACTAATTAGATCGTTACTACTATTAACGCTAATACAGACGATAAATTTAGTACTCCTAGTATACTATTCTTCTTAAATAGTACTAGGGGGACTAGTAAGATAATAGTCTAAAACACTATTATATAAAGGCTACGTTCCTAGTAAAAGGTTACTTTAGTAGTAGTATCTTCTAGTATAGTATTAACGTTGCTTTAGGGAGGTCGGACTACCTACTTATAGTTTAAGATACCCCTAGACTCTAATACTACTTCCTTATATAGTATTAAGAAGGGGACTAATCTTACTAAGCTAATTAAGCGAGCTTATATTATCTTTTAGGATAAGTCTCTTATATAGAGTTAATACGATATAGAAGCTATTAGTTATAACTTCTAGGATATTTATAGTAACGACTAGGCTTATTTTAGGGGTAAGGTGGTCTGCTTTTATAGTAACTTCCGATAAATACTCCTAGTCGTACTAGGAGGATCTAGTAGCTAGGTTATTAAGGCGTATCTATAAAAGGCCTATTTTTAGGATAAGATTATACGTTTAAATCTTACTATTAATAAGCGACTTAATAATCTAGACCTAACGGATACTTTATATTATAAAATAGGATTATTTATAAATAATCTACTCGCTATTAGTAATAGCGTTAATATCCGTAGATACCCTACTACTAATAAAGAGGTATTATATTAGAAATATAGTTATACCGCTAGAAATACTATTAACGATTTAGTTAAGAACGTCTATACTAATATTAGGATAAATATCTCTTAGAGGGACTACCTATTAAAACGAGCTATCCTCGCTATTACTAATAAAGACGTTACTAGTATTAACGCTAAAATAATATAGCGTATCCCTAGCGATATAATAACGTACTAGAGTATTAACCGTACTATATTAGAAGAGGATAACGAACTCTTTCCCCTTAAGTACTTCTACGGTTTCTATAAACCTTCCCTACCGAGTTATAAGCTCTACGTCAAGCCGGGCGTACTAGTTATACTACTAAGAAACCTCAACCCGCCACGTCTATATAATAGGACCCGACTACGGGTAACGAGATATAGGAAGTATATCTTCGAGGGGGAAATTATAAGCGGTACCTACGACGGCGAGAAGGTAATACTATTTAAGACGCCGTTATAATCTAAGGAAAATAATAAGCGGATTCCTACCCCCTTTATCCGTAAGTAGTACCTAGTCCGGCCGGTATTTACTATAATAATTAATAAATTACAAGGTTAATTAATAAAGTTCGTAGGTATTAATTTATAGACTAGGCCTACTTTTAGCTATAGTTAGTTATACGTAGCTCTATCGCGGGTAATAAGATAAGGAAACCTCTATATTATTAGGCCGGATACTCCTAAATATATTATCGGCCGATTAATAAGGAACGTTATATATAAGTAGGTACTATTAGATAATAGGTAGACTAGGAATACGACTCCTAATATATTTACCGTAACTAAACGTTAATAGAATACCCGCCTAATATATAAGGAACGTCTTAATTACTTTAGAAATATAATAATACTTATTAATAAGGGTCTTATATAGCTATTCTATAAATTAATAGTAGTATAAAATACCTTTAGTATTCTATAATAATATTTTACTTAGGACCTAAGTTATTAATAATTATATATCCGAATATCTTTTATAATAGCTCCGGACCTTCTTTACTATTATACCTACCTCCGGAGGTAGTACTTAAAATATAGTATTTAATATCGTTATCGTCGTCGTATAGTATAGAACTATTCCCTAGACTCTACTATATATTTACTGCAAATTAAAGAATTATACTACCCGGGTTTACTTCGGGTAGCTTTTCTTAGTAATAAATATTATAATCCTAACCTACCCTCCCCGCCGTTCTAGTTAGCTACTAACGTATATAATATTAGTCTAAATAACGTAAACGATACGTCTTATTCTAGCGTTTCTAATACTATTAGAATTATTTAAATCGGTATAGTATTTTAAAAGTTATATTAGAATAAATAGATTTCACCTATTAAATTTAATGCGACCGGTAAATATTAGGAATACTCCCTACTATTCTAGTTAACTAATAACGTATATAATATATATTATTATACGCGTATCTATATATCTTATTCTAGCGATTCTAACACTATTAGAATTATCTAGATCGGTATATAAGTACTTATAATACGGCTGATATTATTACTATTATAAGCTAAATATTATATCTTAGCCCGAATAGCCCGAATTTAACCTGAAAAATCCGTACTATTATTCCCTAAACGCTAGGTAGTAGGGGTGAATTTCCCTCTATAAAAATCTTGAATTTTTACAAGTATTTTCTAGTAAGTAATACTATTATTATATTAAAAGAAATACTATTATTATATTATAAGTAATACTATTATATTATTAAAAGGAATACTATTAATATATTATAAGTAATACTATTATTATATTATAAAGAATACTATTATCCTATTATAAGTAATATTATAAGTAATACTATTATTATATTATAAGGAATACTATTAATATATTATATAAGAGGAATAAATATAAAGTATTAATAGATTAGAAAGAAAGGGAAGAAAGGTAGTATAATAAGAAGGATAGATAAAAGAGGATAACTACTAGAGTTATTATAAAGGAATTATCTTATATCTATTATTTAATAAGAGGAGAAGGGCCTTATAATATAATTTTATAATAAGAGTACTAAGTTAAGTAATATATATTATAATAGTTATATTAATATAGGAATAATTATTAGTATAATAGAAGGATATAATATATAGAATTAGATAGAGGAAGGCTTTAAGGTATTAAAGGCGCTAGGTAATTATCTAGTAAAAAGAGTATTAAAAGTAGTATTTAAATCTATTAAAATAGGTAAAAGAGTAGGTAATAAAGTTTAGCTATTAATAGCCTTCTATTTATAAATTAATCTAATTAGAAGCTAGAAGCTAATCTATATAAAAACTATATAACTTATATTTCTAAGATAATTAAATAAGATATTTATTAATAATTAAGTTTATTAGATATTATTATATCTTAATAGTAATAATTCCTTCTCTCTTTTATATAAATAAGGAATTTTATCTTTAAATAAGCTTTAACTCTAATAATATAAATTATAATATTACTTATAAATAACTAGAAGTAGTTAAGACTAAAGATATTATATAATATATAAATAAGATACTTTAATATATCTCTTAAAACCTTAAAAGATTTAAATAAATAACTAAATAATAAGTTAATAAGTATTATACTAATACTAGAAAATACTTATAAAAATTCAAGATTTTTATATTAGAAAATTACTCCTACTACCTAGTATTTAGTAGGTAATATAAATAGTAGGGAGTATATTAGATATATTAGTAGGTAGAGTAAATAGTAGGAAGTATATTAGATATAGTAGGCTATTAATAATATAGATATTTCCTCTATTTAAACTAATATTAGATATATTAGTAGGTAAGGTAAATAGTAGGAAGTATATTAGATATATTAGTAGGTAGGTAGCTTATATATATAATAATATTAGTTATATTATATATATATACTAATAGACTAATATAAATTATTCTAATAGTATTTTATACCTAGTAATAAATAGATATTACCTTCTATTTAAACTAATATTAGATATATAAATAAGTAATATAGTAGAATAAGTAAAATAAGTAAAATATAAATAATACTAGGATTTTTATTATTTATAATCTATATTCTAGCTATTAGTATATAGAATTAAGTAGGTAAATCTATAATATCTAAAATATCTTTTAAACTACTATACTAATTTTTATTATTTTTAAAGTATAAGATAGTTAAAAGTAAGTTATATAACTTTATTTAATTAGAAAATATTATAAATTATTAGTATATAGATAGGTAGAATATAAAGAAATATTAGAGTTCTAATATTTATACTAGTTTAAGAAAGGAATCTAGAGTACTTATTAACTAACTAATAAGTTATAATAAGCTTAAGGTCTTAAATTATAAATATTCTATTATAATAAAGAAGATAATTCTTTAGATAAAGGATATAATATTCTTAAATATTAGATATATTAAGATAAAATAATCTTTAAAGAAGTTAAAGAATAAAAATAGAAGTCTTTTTAAGAGATTAGAAAATATAGAAACCTTATATAAATTAGAACTTCTTATATTTATATTTATCTTTAATACTTTCTATATAAATTAATTAATACTAGTAGAAATAAATCCCTTACCTAATTAATAAAATCTACTACTTCTATTAGTTATTATTAAAGGATAAGAAGAATAGATTATAAAAGATATTATAAACTCTAAATATAATAGAAGAAGACTAAAGTATAAAATCTAAGAAAGGATATAATAAGGACTTAGAATATTATAATACTAATAGTAATAGATTTACTAATACTTAAGAGGTTATTTAAAAGTATTATAAATAATACTTATATATACTAGAACTAGTTAGAAGCCTATCCTATAGGGACAAATAAACTGTGACCGCATTTCATTTAAATGGTACTAAAATTTTAATCGCATTTCATTTAATTTTCTATTTCTAAATGAAATGCGGCTCGAACCCTAACCGATTTCTAGGAAAAGTACACCGTTAGA